>WNGB01000634.1_pt1 | contig 129710 bp, 132 predicted proteins | sample 5400681 | NCBI WGS metagenome assembly WNGB01 (sample SAMN13153367, study PRJNA577476) | soil metagenome | isolation source: 115 cm soil or saprolite under grassland replicate 2 | place: USA:California | collected 2016-06-15
GGACGTCACGAACGTCCTACCCCGGGAGGAGGACCTCGGCGTCGGCATCAGCGGCATACCCGATCCGGCGCTCGTGGGACAGCAGTTCTCGTTCGAGGCCGTCGTCACCAACGGGGGCCCGGACGACGCGTACAGCCCTCCGAGCGGCGACGGAGTCGTCCTCGAGATCACGCTCCCGCCCTCGCTCCAGGTCGTTTCCGTCACACCAGGCCAGGGGGTCACACCTCCGTTCTGCATCAACACGTACGCGAGCAACGGGAAGGTCGTCTGCAAGTTTCCGACGCTGATCCGCGATCAGAGCGTCGCCGCCGACGTGCACGTGACTTCGCCCGACCGACAGGTCATGTCCGCGAGCGCAACGGTCACCAGCAACGGGTACGCCGAAGACCCGAATCCCGCGGACAACTCAGCGTCGGGAAGCGAGACGATCATCCGCGGCTACACGCTCACGGTCACGAGAGTCGGAACAGGCGCCGGGACGGTCTCCAGCAACGTTCCCGGGATCGAATGTGGACAGACGTGCTCCGCACCCTTCGCCTCGGGCTCGCAGGTCACGCTGACGGCGACCCCGGCGGGAGGCTCGTTCCTCGCCGGCTGGGGCGGCGACTGCAGCGGCGTCAACTTCACCTGCACGTTCACGATGGACCGGGACCGGGGCGTCAGCGCCGATTTCACGGCCTACAGCACTCCGCCGCCTCCACCTCCGCCACCGCCTCCACCTCCGCCACCGCCGCCGGGGCCCCCGCCGCCTCCGCCGCCTCCGCCGGGGCCCCCGCCACCACCTCCACCTCCGCCACCGCCGCCTCCTCCGCCACCTCCGGCGGCGTTCTGCCTGGTGCCCGACGTGGTCGGCCTGACCGAAAGGGCTGCGAAGGCCGCTATCAAGGATGCGGCCTGCACGACCGGGCGCATCACGCGCAAGTACTCGAAGGCCAGGCCGAAGGGACGTGTCCTCGCTCAGCGTCCGGGCGCCGACTTCGTCGTCTCGGTCGGCACGAAGGTGAACCTGACGATCAGCAAGGGCCGGAAGCCCCGGCCCCGCGGGCACTAGCCTTTGACGACTCCCAGCGGAACCAGCTGGACGACCCGTCGGGCGAGCCCGGCTCGCTCGACGATCTCGACGACGCGCTCGACGTCCTTGTAGGCGAACGGCGCCTCCTCGGCGAGCCCTCGGTTCGAGGGAGAGCGAACGACGATGCCCTGCGCCTCGAGCTGGCGGCGAAGCTCCGCACCGTCGATCTTCTTGCGTGCGCCGGTGCGACTCATGAGCCTGCCCGCGCCGTGACACGTCGTGCCGAACGAGCGCTCCATCGAGCCCGGCTCGCCCGCGAGCACGAAGCTGCTCGTTCCCATGCTTCCCGGGATGAACACCGGCTGTCCGACGTCCCGATAGGCAGCGGGGATCTCGTCCGATCCTCTGGGGAAGGCCCGGGTCGCCCCTTTGCGATGGACGAGCACGTCGCGCCCCCCGTAGCGCTCGACCTTGGCGACGTTGTGCGCCACGTCGTAGACCTGCCTGGTGTCGACGGCCTCGTTCTCGCCGAGCACGTCTCGAATCGATTCCCTGACGCGATGGGCGATCGCATGGCGGTTGGCCCAGGCGAAGTTCGCCGCGGCCGCCATCGCCGCCAGGTAGGCACGACCTTCCTCCGAGGATGCGGGAGCGCAGGCGAGCTGGCGGTCGGGCAGCTCGATCCCGTAGCGCGAGATCGCCGCGTCCATCTGCTTGACGTAGTCCGTGCAGACCTGATGGCCGAGGCCACGCGAGCCCGAGTGAATGAGCACCGTCACCTGGCCCTCCGCGAGGCCGAAAGCATCCGCCGCCGAGGCGTCGAAGATGCGTGCTACACGCTGGACCTCGACGAAGTGGTTCCCCGAGCCGGCCGTTCCGACCTGGCCTGCGCCGCGGCCGCGCGCGCGTTCCGAGACCGCCGACAGGTCGGCTCCCTCGAGGCGGCCGCGAGACTCCGTCCGCTCGACGTCCTCGTCGGTGCCGAATCCATGGGCCGCGACGAGCGCGGCCGGCCCTTCGAGCAGAATGCGGTCGAGCTCGGCTCCCTGGAGCTTGACCGGCCCGCCTCGCCCGGCACCCGCGGGAATCCTGCGCGACAACTCGTGCACGAGCGCCTCTCGACGCCCACCGAGCTCGTCTGCCGAGAACGGCGCGGCCAGCAGGCGCACGCCGCAGTTGATGTCGTAGCCGACGCCGCCGGGTGAGACGACTCCGTCCGGAAGCTCCGTGGCGGCCACGCCGCCGACCGGGAACCCGTAGCCCTGGTGGATGTCGGGCATCGCGAGCGCTGCCTCCACGATTCCCGGCAGGGTGGCGACGTTCTGAAGCTGGTCGAGCGACTGGTCGCTCTCGATCGCCGCGAGCAGCTCCTCGTCGGCGAAGACACGCGCGGGGACGCGCATGTCGGGGCGGGCGTCGCTGGGGATCTCCCACAGCGTCTCGTCGATGCGCCGAAGCTCAGACATCGAGCACGACCCGGGCACGCCAGCTGCCGTCGAGGGGCTCGAGCTCGAGCCCGTGGTACGTGACCGCCTTGACGAGTGGGGGAGGGGAGCCGCTGCGGCCCTCGACCACAGTCCTCGCCTCGGATGGATGCAACTCGATCTCGGCCAGCCGGCGGGGCACGAACGCCTCCGTCTCGGCCAGGAAGACCAGCTCCTGCAGCCAGTCCGCGAGCAGGATGGCTCTGTCCCTGCCCTCGACGCGTAGCCTGCGCGTGAGCGGCATTCCGGCCGCCTCACCGTCGAGCAGCTCGGCGAAGGCGGCGAGGGCCTCGGCAAACACGCCCTCCTCGCTCTCCGCTTCGACCTCGAGCTCGAGCTCGCCGGTGTGCTCGACCCAGCGGTACATCACCGGAACACGTCTGCGCCGCAGCCCATCACGAGCGCCGCCGGAACGTCACGATCTTCGACCCCGCGCAGAGACGCGTGGGAGAGATCGACTTCGACCTCGTCCCAGGCCTCGAGCCCGAGCGCTGCCGCCCCCTCGCCTGCCCCGATCTGGAGCAGGGACGAAGGATCGATGACGTTGCGCCTGCCGGCTTCGCGGCGGGCGATCCCCTCGAGCTCGCGCAGCTCCTCGAGCGGGTCGATGCGGGCGTTCGAATCGGAGCCGATACAGAGGTTGATTCCGCGCTCGCGGATTCGGGAAACGGGTACGTAGCCGTCGCCGAGGTTCGCCTCGGTCGTCGGGCAGACGCAGATCCGAGCCTTGGCGCCGGCGACGAGGTCGAGCTCGCGGTCGTTTGCGTGCGTGGCGTGGACGATCGTCGTCAGCGGCCCGAGACAACCGGTGTCGGCGAGCACCTCGATCGGGCGCCGGCGATGCTCGGCCAAGGACTCCTCGATCTCGCGGGGCTGCTCGTCGGCGTGGACGTGGAGGACGAGCCCATGCTCCTCCGCATACCGGCCGATCTCCTTGAGCCAGTCCCGCGGACAGGCGCGCACAGAGTGGGGGGCGAGGCCGACCCGGAGGCCGTCCACCTGGAGCTGCTCGACCTGGCCCAGGTAGTCGGCGACCGACGCCTGCCGGAAGCGCTCGAGGCCGCCGCGGGCGTACGCGGTGAGCAGGAGCACGAGCGCGATCCCGGCCTCGGCCGCCGCCTCTGCCGCCGCGCGCGCCTCGCCGAGGCCGAGATAGTGGAACTCTCCGACGGCGGTGTAGCCGGCGGCGCGTAGCTCGCGGTAAGTCTGCTCGTACTCGGTACGTATCGTCTCGGGCGTCTGGTGCTCCGCGAGCGCGAGCATGGCGTCGCGCCACGACCAGAAATCGGCGCCCTCCTGCGAGCCGCGGAGCGCGCGCTGGAACGTGTGGCTGTGCGCGTCGACGAAGCCGGGAAGGGTCAGCGCTTCGGGCACGCCCCGCATCGTCACAGTTCTGACGCCGTCTCGTTTCCCACCTGCGCGAATCCCGCACCGCTCACGCACATTCCGAACGCGCTTACGCTGCTGCGGCTGGCGCTGATCCCGCTCTTCGTCGCCCTCGTGCTCGCTTCGGACGGCGGCCACAGCTGGGCAGCGGCGATCGTCTTCGGCGCCGCCGGGATCACCGACCAGATCGACGGGTGGCTGGCTCGCCGCTGGCACGTCGAGTCCGAGTTCGGCAAGGTCGCCGACCCGCTCGCCGACCGCCTGATGATCGACGCCGCCGTGCTGCTGCTCTTCGTCGCCGACCGGCTCCCCTGGGCTGCGCTCCTGATCCTGGCCAGGGACGTCGCGCTGGTCGGCGGGTACAAGCTCGTCGTCCCTCGCGGCTACGACTTCTCCGTCAGCTTCCTCGGCAAGCTCGCCACCTGGGTCCTCTACGCCGCGATCGGCCTGGTGCTCGCGACGCACAAGGGGACGGACTGGCCGCTGTGGATCTTCTGGAGCGGCTTCGGTCTCGCGGTCGTCGCCGGCGCCGTCTACATCTTCTCGGCGCTCAGGGAGGTGAAGCAACCGTGAAGGCGGTCGTGATGGCGGGCGGGGAGGGGACGCGCCTGCGACCGCTGACCTCCAACCAGCCGAAGCCGATGGTGCCGATCGTCGGCAAGCCGTGCATCGAGCACATCCTCGAACTGCTGATGAAGCACGGCCTGGAGGACGTCGTGATCACGCTCGCCTTCCTGCCGCAGGCGATTCGAAGCTACTTCGGCGACGGCGAGGCACTCGGGATCTCGATCGACTACTCGGTCGAGGAATCTCCGCTCGGGACGGCGGGATCGGTCAAGCTCGCCGCCGGCGACCTCGACGAGACGATCCTCATCATCTCCGGCGACGCGCTCTGCGACATCGACCTGACCTCGCTGATCGAGTTCCACCGCGAGCGCGAAGCGGCCGTGACGATCGGGCTCAAGTCGGTCGCGAACCCACTCGAGTTCGGCATCGTCGTGACCGATGAGGAGGGACGAATCGAGCGCTTCCTCGAGAAGCCGTCCTGGGGCCAGGTGTTCTCGGACACGATCAACACGGGGATCTACGTGCTCGAGCCGGAGGTGCTACGGCACATCCCGGCCGACAGGCCGTACGACTTCTCCAAGGAGCTGTTCCCGCTTCTGCTCGAGATGGGTCGACCGCTCTACGGCTACGTCGCCGACGGCTACTGGCAGGACGTGGGCGACCTCGGCCAGTACGCACAGGCGAACTTCGACGCGCTCGACGGCCTCGTCCAGCTCGACATCCCTGGCCTGCAGCTGCGCGGGAACATCTGGCTGAGCGAGAGCGCGGAAGTGGACGACATCGACGCGATCGAGGCGCCCGCGTTCATCGGCAACTACTGCCGCGTTGCCGCCCAGGCGACGGTGGGCGCCTACTCCGTGCTCGGGGCCAACGTGACCCTTCGAGAGCGCGCCCGCACGACCCGCTCGGTGATCGATGTTTCCACCCACGTCGGGCGCAGTGCCCTGATCGAGGGGGCAATCGTGGGCCGCTCGTGCGACATCCGCTCGAACGTCCGGATCCACGAGGGTGTTGCGATCGGCGACGAGGTCACGATCGGCGAGGAGAGCGTCGTGATGCCGAACGTCCGCATCTACCCGAACAAGGAGGTCGAGTCGGGGGCGCAGATCCACGAGAGCCTGATCTGGGAGTCGCGGGCCTCGGCGCGGCTGTTCGAGAAGGACCTCGTCTCGGGCCTCGTCGACGTCGACTTGACGCCGGAGATCGCCGTGCGGCTGGCGGCCGGTCTCGGCACCGTCCTCGAGCGGGGCGTCAACGTGGTCTCCAGCCGCGAGGCCTCGCCGGCGACACGGATGATCCAGCGGGCGATGATCACCGGGCTCAACTCGACCGGGCTCAACGTCGCCGACCTGCGTGTGCTCCCCGCTGCCGTCGGGCGTCATCTCGTCAAGGCGCACGGGTACGGGGCGGGGTTCCATGTCGGAACGAGCAGCGCCGACCCGGAGCTCGTCCAGATCCGGTTCTTCGAGCAGTCGGGCATCCAGCTGAGCCCCGCGCGCCAGAAGGAGATCGAGAAGCACTACTTCCGGCACGACTTCCGCCGCGCCCCTCATCACGAGGTCGGAGACCTCGACTACCCGGCGCGTGTCCGCGAGGCCTACGCCGAGGACCTGCTGGCCGGGCTCGACGTCGAGGCGATTCGCGAGCGCCGGTTCCGCATCGTCGTCGACTACGGCTACTCGGCCTCGTCGTTCGTGCTGCCGGTCCTGCTCGGCCCGCTCCGCGTGGAGTCGGTCTCGGCGCACGGGACGCCGACGGCAGAGGCATCCGCGGGCGCTGCGGAGCTCCGGGAGACGATCGGCCAGGCGAAGCGGCTCGTCCGGGCGGTCGGCGCCGATCTCGGCGTCGTCTTCGACCGCGCCGCCGAGCGCCTGTACCTGATCGACGAGCAGGCCCGGGAGATCCCGGTCGACCAGGCGCTCCTGCTCTTCGTCCGGCTGCTCGACACGGAAGGGCGGCAGGGGAAGCTCGCGTTCCCGATCACGGTCACGAGCCAGGTGGACACGCTGCTCGAGGGCAGCGAGCTGGAAGTGATCCGAACGCCGGCCTCGCTGGCCGAGCTGACGAAGGCAGCGGCGGAAGAGGGCGTCATCTTCGCCGGCGCGGTCGGGGGCGGCTACGTGTTTCCGGAGTTCCTGCCCGCCTATGACGCGATGGCGAGCCTGTGCAAGCTCCTGGAGCTGCTTGCGCCGCTGGAGCAACCGCTCTCGAAGCTCGTAGCCGAGCTGCCGGCGTCGACGCTCGTCCATAGACAGCTGCCCTGCGCGTGGGCGCTCAAGGGGCTCGTCATGCGCGTGCTGTCGGAGCGCCTGAAAGACCGCGAGCTCGATCTCCTGGACGGCGTCAAGTTCTTCGACGAGCGGGGCTGGGCCCAGGCGCTGCCCGATCCGGACGAGCCGGTCCTGCACCTGTACGCGGAGGGAAGGACCGAGGAAGAGTCGAACGAGCTCGAGGAGGAGCTGCGCGCGCTGGTCGAGGACGTCGTAATGCAGGGGCAGGAGACCGAGGCTCGAAGGTAGAATCTCAACTTCAGGTTGACCCCTGGAGGAAAGGCACCCCTTGAGCCACGTCTACTGCCCTGAATGCGGGTTCCAGAACCCGGAAGCCGCCAACTACTGCTCGAAGTGCGGCGCGCTGCTCGTCAAGGAGGAACCCGGCGACGAGACGACGCTGGCGTACACGCCCGAGGACGAGGACGAAGCATCGGCCACGCTCGAGGACGTGGGGATCAAGGGGCCGGCGCTCGTCGTCCGCTCGGGCGGCGGTAGAGCGGGGGAGACCTTCCACCCTGCGGGCGAGCGCACGGTGATCGGCCGCTCGCCGGACTGCGAGATCTTCCTCGACGACGTGACCGTCTCCCGAAAGCACGCCATCCTGATCGAGCGCGACGGCTCGTTCTTCATCCAGGACGAGGGCAGCCTCAACGGCACCTTCCTGAACCGTCACCGGATCGAATCCGCCCAGCTCGAGGACGGCGACGAGGTCCAGATCGGCAAGTACCGGCTCACCTTCCTGAACCGATGAGCGCGACGACAGAGACCAAGAGAGCAGACGAGCCGCTGACGATCGGGACGGTCTGCAGCCGGCTTCAGGGCGAATTCCCGGACATCTCGATCTCGAAGATCCGCTACCTCGAGGACCAGGGTCTCCTGAAGCCACGCCGGACGCGCGGGGGCTACCGCCTGTTCGACGAGGACGACGTCGAGCGTCTGCGCACGATTCTCCGGCTCCAGAGGGACGAGTTCCTGCCGCTGCGGGTGATCCAGCAGGAGCTGGCCACGCCCTCGGGAAAGCTGCGCCGCCGCAGGCGCCCGATCGGCCTCACCGAGGAGGACGAGCTGCCGCTCGCCGAGCTGTGCAAGCGCGCGGGGATCGGCGAGGAGGTCGCGCGAGAGCTGGAGGAGTTCGGTCTGCTCGAGCCGCGCGGCAGCGGCAAGGAGAAGCGCTACGGCGAGAGCGACGTCGAGATCGCCGGCGCGTGCGCGAAGCTCGCGCGCTTCGGGATCGCGCCGCGGAACCTCCGCCGCTTCCGGACGTCGGCGGGCCAGGAAGCGAGCGTCGTCGAGCAGCTGGTGGGGCCGGCGCTCCGGTCCCGCAACCCCGAGCGCCGCAAGGCGGGGATGGAGGATCTCCAGTCGCTCGCGAGCCTCGCCCAGGAGCTGTCGCAGCTCCTCTTCTGGCGCGACCTGCGCCATGTCGTGCGCAGGTAGATGCCGGTCGACCTGAAGGCGAGGATCCGAGACGTCCAGGACTTCCCGACACCTGGAATCGGCTTCAAGGACATCATGCCGCTGCTCGCCGACGCGAAGGCGCTGCGGGAGGTGGTCGACCGGATGGGCGAGTGGGCGGCCCCCCGGCGGCCGCAGGTCGTCGTCGGGGGCGAGGCGCGTGGGTTCTTCTTCGGCGCCGCGCTCGCGTACAAGCTCGGCTGCGGGTTCGTGCCCGCCCGCCGGCCGGGGAAGCTTCCGCTCGAGACGATCAGCATGGAGTACGCCCTCGAGTACGGCTCCAACGTGCTCGAGCTCCAGGCCGACGCGATTCGAGGTGGTGCGAGCGTGCTCGTCCACGACGACGTGCTGGCGACGGGAGGGACCGCAAGGGCGATGGCCGAGCTCGTCGAGCAGCTCGGCGGCAAGGTCGTGGGATTCGCGTTCCTGATCGAGCTGACGTTCCTGAACGGCCGTTCGCAGATCCCGGGCTACGACGTTCTGTCGCTGATTCAGTACTGAAGCGCGCGTTTCACGTCCGCGCAGGCGCGCACAATTGGGTGATGTACGACCCGCTGAGGACGCGCTACGTGCTGTCGTGTCCCGAGCTCGGGGAGGCCACGGTGACGCTGTCGGACTTTCGCCGGCTCGAGCGCCTGCCCGGGACCGCCCACCCCGCGTTGTTCCAGATCACGTTTGCCTGTCGCTGCGGCGGCGAGCATCCGGGCCTCGTCTCCCACGACGAGCTGGACTGGGCTCCACTGGGGCTCGAAGCGGGGCCGTTCGTCGATCTGATGACCGACGGCGTGGGGGAGGCGGGCTCCGAGCTGGCCGAGCTCGCCGCCGGCCGCATCCGCTGCGGAGAGTGGCCCTGGAGCTTCTTCTGCTACCTCGAGGGCAGGTCGCGGCCGGTGTTTCCGTCCTCGTTCTCGCTCCTCGCTCCCGGCACGACGGCGGGTCTCCTCGGGCTCGCCGTGCGCTGCCCTGATTGCGCGAGTCAGTCGATCAACCTCGTCTCGCGTGAGCACGTCGACCTGCCGTTCCACAACGACCGCGAGATCGGCGTCGTCGAGCACGTCTTCGAGGCCGACGCCGAGCGGGCGCTCGAGCAATTCCGTGTCGAGCTCTATTCGAGCCACTTCGACACGCGCCGGCTCGCGCTGTAGCCCGGGTTGGTTTTACGGCAGCGGGGAACAACCTCGACGAGGTGATCACATGTATGGATTGACACGAGCAAGCATGACGCTGATCGGCGCCGGCCTGGCCGGCCTGCTCGTCTGGATCGGGACTCAGATCGACGCCGGCACGACGGGCGGTTACTGGGCCGTCTACGGCCTGATCGCCGGAGCCGGGCTCGTCATGGCGCTCTCGCAGCTGCTCGGAGGCTGGACGAAGTGGGGGTGGCCGCGCGTGTCGCTGCACGTCTTCCTCGTCGGCTTCCTGCCGGTTCTGATCGCTGTCGGGTGGGTGGTCCTTGCCGCGCAGCCGCATGCGAACTGGTTCCAGAGCCACATCAACAGCTGGTCCGGCTCGATCGGGCTCGGCGGTCTCGTCGGCGACCTGAAGGAATACGTCGCCGTGCTCGCGTTCGGTCTCGGGCTCGTGTTCGGCTTCGTCTTCGACACGACCGGGCCGCGAACCGAGCCGTTGCTGCGCAGACGGCGGCCGGCCGCTGAACCCGCGGCTCCACCGGCGGCGGTGGCAACGGACGGCGGAACGGCGATCGAACGGCGGCGGGCTACGCCGGAGGCAGGCGCTCCGGTCGCCCGGCATCGGATGAGGCTGCGCCGGCGCGAGCGGCAGGCCGAGACGTCGCGCCGAACCTAGCGGCGGAGCTCTTCCTCGCCGTAGATCCGCACGTAGAGGAAGATCGCGGCGGCGGCAATCGCCGCGAGGATGAACGACGTCGCCTTTGAGATCCCGATCGCGAGCAGTCCGAGCCAGATGAAGAGGCCGAGGCCGAAGCCCCACAGGAACGACGCGACGCCGTGATCGATGCTCGGAGGGCGGGGAAGGTGATCCATCTTCTCGAGCCCGATCCTAACGGCACCCGGACGCTCGAAAAGAAGTCTTCGCAAAATGCGACCTTTGCTTCCCCGGGGGCCTTGAAAGTCTCCGGACAGCCCTCTAGTGTCCGCGGTGCGCCGAGTACCGATCGCAAGTAGGTCGAAGCTCAACGCGGGAGCCGTACGTGCAAGCGGAAAGCTAACGCGAGGAGTGGACGAAAGCGAAACGGGCTCGGCGAATTTATGGTCCCAGGCCGGCACACGAGAACAGACGTTATGTCAAGCTGGAGAATGTCGAGACGTTTCGTGGGGGCCGCCCTCCTCGCCGTCCTGATCGTCTCCGCAGCGGCGTGTGGCGGCGGCGCGAAGCAAAGCGCCCCGCGGCGCGCGTACGGCTCAGACAGCTCGGGAACCCGCAGTTACACCCCGAACTACGGCATCGGGATAGCGAAGACCCGCTCCACTCCGGCCGGCGCCCGCGGCTGGCTGACGATCGAGAACCACTCCAGCAGCGAGACCTCCTGCCTCGTCGACGGCTACTTCAACACCCCTTTCCGGATCGGCGTCGGCAACCAGATCGCCGTTCAACCGGAGGGCTCCGGGGCGATCGACTGGGTCGCCTGCGGCGGCGACGTCTCGAAACGGGGCTTTCCGGGCGCGGTTTCGATCAGCGGGCTCGGATGGCAGCCCGGCCGGCCGAACCTCACGGTCACGTTCCTGGGCGACAGCTTTACGGTCGCCGCCGGCTGATGGCGAAGAAGCTGCGCTGCCTGCTCGGCCTGCACAGCTGGGTCGAGCGCGTCCGCGAGGGCGAGCGGTACTACGAGTGCCGGCATTGCGGCAAGTACCACGAGACCGCGTGGGCGATCTTCAGGTATCCGGGCTCGCGCCCGTAGCCTCAGCGACAGCACGCCGATTCGTGCGCGATGCCGGAAACGGGTATGTTTTCCGCGAGGATGGGCACCGGGGAGCAGACAGCGGCCAGATGACGGTCCTCAACGAGGAACTCCTCAACTACGACGACCTGAAGCAGTTCATCGAGGAAGCCGAACAGGCAGGCTCGGTGGCGCTGGCCGAGGTGACCGATCTGATCGAGGCACACGGTCTCGATCCGATCGAGGTCGACGCGCTCTATCGCGAGCTCGAACAGCGCGGTATCGACGTCATCGAGCGCGCCCCCGAGCCCCCACCTCCGCAGCCGCTCGCGCTCTCCTACGAAACCACCACCGACGCGCTCCAGCTGTTTCTGCGCGAAGCGGGCAGGCATCCACTGCTGACCGCGGCCCAGGAAGTCGAGCTGGCGAAGAAGGTCGAGCGCGGGGAGATGCCGGCCAAGCAGCGGATGATCCAGTCGAACCTCCGCCTCGTCGTCTCGATTGCCAAGAACTACCGGAACCAGGGGCTTCCGTTCCTCGATCTGATCCAGGAGGGGACACTCGGCCTGATCCGCGCGGTCGAGAAGTTCGACTGGCGGCGCGGCTACAAGTTCTCCACCTATGCGACCTGGTGGATCCGCCAGGCGGTCGCGCGTGCTCTCGCCGACAAGGCTCGGACGATTCGCATGCCGGTTCACATCGTCGAGCGCAAGCAGAAGATGAACCGCGCCGAGCGGATGCTCTGGACGCAGCTCGGGCGCGAGCCGACCCTGGCGGAGATCGCCGAGGAGGCTGGCCTGCCTCTCCACCAGGCCTACGAGGTCCGGGCCGCGGCCCGTGCATCGCTTAGCCTCGACCAGCCGGTCGGCGAGCAGGAGGACGCAGTCTTCGGCGATTTCGTGGCCGGCGACGATCCGCTGCCCGAGGAGGAGGTCGAGGTCTCGCTCCGCAGCCAGGCACTCGCGGAGGCGCTGGGGACGCTTTCAGACCGCGAGCGGCAGGTGCTTGCTCTCCGCTACGGGCTCGACGGCTCCGATCCGAAGACGCTCGAGGACATCGGGCGCAGGCTCGGGCTGACGAGGGAGCGCGTCCGCCAGATCGAGCTCGAGACGCTCAGACGGCTTTCGACTCTGCGGGAAATGATTCCCGTTTCGGGCTAGCCAGCCCGAGCACCGAGCCGTCGAAGAGCGCCGCCGCCCCCTCCCCCACTCGCCGCGCGACAGCCTTGTAGGCCGTGTCGAGGCGAGCCGGTCGGGTCGACCTGTGGCCGTCCGAAGCGACGATCGTCGCCGTCCCGTCCTCGATCAAGCTCCACGCGAGCGATTCGACGGCCGACCCGTGCCGGCCGAGCAGGCTCGTCGCGTTGACCTGCAGCGGCCAGCCCCGCTCGGCGAAGGCGCCGGCGAGTGCCGGCTCGTCGAGAACCGCCTCCGTCCGCTCCGGGTGGGCGATCAGCGGCGTGAGACCCGCGCTCACGACGTGCTCTCCCAGGGCGAAGACGAGCTCGGCCGTGCCTGTGAACGGAACCTCCATCAGGACGTGACCGGTGCCGGCAAGCTCGTAGCGGGCCGGATCGTCCTGTAGGAGTGCGTGCATGGGAGTCAATTCGAACCCCAGCCGTAGCTCGAGGCCGGCCTGCGGTCGCATCTCGTCGTAGGCGGCGCGGATCGCCCGCATCCGCTTGTCAGTCAGCGGAACGTGGGGCCAGACGTGCGGCGTCGCGAACAGGATCCTGGTCCCGCAGCGCGCCGCCTCGCGGCAAAGGGACAGTCCCTCCTCGATCGACTGGGCTCCGTCATCCCCTGAAGGAATGACGTGACTGTGGCAATCGACGAACGAAAACCTCTCCACTTCCGCAGCGTATCCTCTGGTTTTGCTAACAAAGAAGTTACAAACTCAAACCGTTTGGTGTACTAACTTCAAGGAAAACCGCTCGTCAGAACGAATAACGCCGAAAGTGCCAGTCGCACAAGCTTGGCGGGGTCGAACGTCCGAGGAGGAGTCTAGGCTCGCAACATGTGCGGAATCGCCGGATACAGCCTGAGTGCGGACTGCGACGTCGATCGGACGCTCGCAGCTCAGGCTCTCCTCGCCGGGATCGCCGAGCGTGGCGCCGATGCGGTTGGCTATGCCTATCGCGGTGAGGGCGGGATCCAGGTCTGCAAGCAGCTAAGCGGTGCCAGCGCGCTGCTCGACCGAGTCGAGATCCCGCAATCGGCGACCAAGGTGCTCGTACACGTACGCGACTACACCAAGGGTCACCCCACGATCGCCGCCAACAACCACCCGATCCGGCATGGCGCGGTAGTCGGGATCCACAACGGCATCATCCTCAACGACGAGGAGATCTTCGCCGAGTACGGCTTCGAGCGCGCCGAGCCCCACATGACCGTGGACTCCGAGGCGATCTTCGCGCTCGCCGAGCTCACCGGCAGCCGAGCGCGCGAGCTCGAGCGCCTGCGCGGCTCGATGGCGTCGGCCTGGATCGACGAGCGCAAGCCCGGTCTCGTGTATTGCGCGCGCGGCGTCGGACGGCCGCTCTGGGTCGGCGAGAGCAAGCGGGCGACGTTCTTCGCCTCGACCGGTCTCGCACTCGAGGTCGTCGAGCACTACACCGGCGTGGCGCTACGCAAGCGCGAGATCGACGAAGGCACGCTGCTCGTGCTCGACAAGGGCCGTGTCGTCCACAGGAAGCGCTTCAAGCCAGTACGGGACTTCGAGGAGCGGTCGCTCCCCGCCGTTCGGGCACCGTCCGAAGGCGCTGTCTGTCTCGACCGGCTCGCGGTTCTCGCAGCCGCCGCTTAGCGCGACCAGGACGCGAAGTTCGCGAGCTCGAGACCGAGCTGCAGCCTGCGCTTGGATGTCCCGTCCGGGTGGACGACCGCGAGGCCTCCGGGAGCCACGTACGCGATCCACTTCCCGTCGGGCGACCAGCCGGGCAGCTCGCCGCCGCCGCGCGTCACGCGACGCACCTTGCTTCCGTCCGGGTGCATGACATAGATGTCGTTGAGATTCCGTTTGCTTGCCCTACCCGATTCGAAGGCGATCCACCTGCCGTTGGGCGACCACGCGGGACCCATGTCGTTCGCACGGTTGTGGGTCAGTCGGCGGGCGTTCCTTCCGTTCACATCGACGACGACGATCTCGAAGCCCGTGTCCGTCAGCTGAGCGTTGGTGGCGAATGCGAGCCGCTTCCCGTCCGGGGACCAGGCCGGGTACTCTCCGGTGAAGGCGCGCGTGAGCACGTGGGCATGCGACCCGTCGGCGTTCATCACCCAGACGTGCGGGAGGGGGAACCGGCGTTCGGAGGCGAACGCGATCTGCCTTCCGTCAGGCGACCACGCTGGCGCATAGTCCATCGCCGGGTTGTTCGTGAGATCGCGCAGCCCCGTTCCGTCCGTGTTGACGACGCGCACCTCGTAGTTCTCGTCGCCGATCCGTGAGCGGAAGGCGATACGGCGTCCATCCGGCGACAACGCCGGATCGAAATGAACACCTCGGTCATGCGTGAGCCGCGTCAGCTTCTTGCTGCCGAGGTCGAAGACATAGATGTTCGAGCGCCCCGGTTCGAGCGGCCCGGCCGAGAAGGCGATGCGGCCTCCGGGCTGAGATCCGGCGTCGCCGAGCGCGAGTGCCAGCGCGGCGATCGCGAAGGTCTTCATGCCTGCACTATCCGGTTGCGGGCCCGAATCCTCACGCTGCGAACCGATACGCTCGGACCGATGCGAATCCCGCTCTCTGCCGAGATCCTGGCCGCCCGCGCCGCCGGCGGGCTCTCCCGGCTCGTGCGCACCGGCGGCGGGACGACCATCCCCGGCAAGCTGCTCTGGAAGCTCGATCCCGGGGCGATCGACCGCCTCGCCGCACGCCTACCGCTTGGCTCGCTGCTGATCTCGGCCACGAACGGCAAGACCACCACAGCCGCAATGGTGGCAACGATTCTCGGCGGCAAGAGGCGGCTCGCGCACAATCGGGCCGGGGCCAACCTCGTCTCGGGGGTCGCCTCCGCCCTCCTCGCGGCGCGTGACGCCGAGCTCGGGCTGTTCGAGGTCGACGAGGCCGCCTTGCCGGAGATCGCCCGCCGTGTGTCTCCCCGGGCCGTCTGCCTCGCCAACCTCTTCCGCGACCAGCTTGACCGCTACGGCGAGCTGGAGCACGTCGCCGACCGCTGGCGCGCGGCGGTGCGGGCGCTCGACCCCGCGGCGCGGCTCGTCGTCAACGGCGACGATCCCCAGGTCGGCGATCTCGCGCGCGAGCGGGAGCGGTCGATCGTCTTCGGCCTCGACGACCCACGCCGGGCACGGCCGGCCCTTCAGCACGCAGCCGACTCCAAGTACTGCATCGTGTGCGGGACGCCCTACGACTTCGCCGCCGCCTACGTCGGCCATCTCGGGGACTACCGGTGTCCCAGATGCGGGCACGCGCGGCCCCCCCTCGACGTCGCCGCCCGGAACATCGAGCTCTCTGGTCTCGCGGGCGTGTCCTTCGAGCTGCACACGCCGGGCGGCAATGTGAACGTCGAGTTGCGGCTGCCCGGCCTCTACAACGTCTACAACGCGGTGGCGGCGGCTGCGCTCGCCCAGGTCGTGGGAGCGAGCCTCGAGGAGATCCGTGCAGGCCTCGAGCGCTTCAGCCCCGCGTTCGGCCGCTTCGAGCGGATCGTGGTCGGAGACCGGACGGTGCTCGTCCTGCTGATCAAGAACCCGTCGGGCGCGAACGAGGTCCTGCGGACGCTCGTCGACGGGGGCGTCCCCCGGCTCGTGCTGGTGGCGCTAAACGACGGGATCGCCGACGGCCAGGACGTGTCGTGGATCTGGGACGTCGACTTCGAGCCCCTGCTCGAGGGCGGGCTGGAGCGGATCATCGCCTCTGGCGACCGCGCGGCCGAGCTTGGCCTTCGCTTCCGCTACGGGGGCTTTCCGAGCGAGGCGACCGAGGTGGTGCCCGACCTCGCCGAGGCGCTCGACCGTGGCCTCGCGCAGACGCCTCCCGGCGGCGAGCTCGTCGTCCTCCCTACGTATACGGCGATGCTCGCACTTCGGCAGATCGTGTCGGAGCGCGGGTTCGCGCGGCCGTATTGGGAGCAAGCCGCGTGAAGATCCGAGTCGGGCACCTGTACCCGGACTACCTGAACATCTACGCCGATCGCGGCAACATCGCCGTCCTGGCGCGCCGGGCAGCCTGGCGGGGCCACGAGCTCGAGGTCGAGCCGATCAGCCTCGGGGAGGAAGTCAGGCCCGGCGACCACGACCTCTACTACGTCGGCGGCGGCCAGGATCGCGAGCAGACCCTGATCGCGCCCGACATGGCCGCGAAGGGGCCCGCACTCGAGGAGGCGGTTGACGGCGGTGCAGCCGTGCTGGCCGTCTGCGGCGGCTACCAGCTGCTCGGGCGCTTCTACCGCGACCGGAACGGCACGGAGCTGCCCGGTGCGGGGCTGCTTCCCCTGCACACGATCCACGGCGGCAGGCGGATGATCGGAGACGTCCTCCTCGAGTGCGACTGGGCGGGACAGACGCTCGCGGGATTCGAGAACCACGGCGGGCGCACGCAGCTCGAGGACGGCGCCGAGCCGCTCGGCCGCGTCGTCGCGGGCTTCGGCAACGACGGCGAGAGCGGCTACGAGGGCTGCCGCGCCGGGCGTGTCGTCGGCACGTACCTCCACGGACCGCTCCTGCCTCGGAACCCGTGGCTCGCCGACTGGATCCTGGCACAAGCCGCCGCTCACCGAACGGGCGAGTTGCCGGAGCTTGAGCAGTTGCAGGACGCGCTCGAAGCGCGGGCGCACGAGGTCTCAGCCGCGCGGGCGAGAGAGCGCGGCGGGCGCTTTTGATCGCCGCGCCGGAAAAGCTCTCGAACCACTTCACGTCAGCGAGCGGCCAGCTCGCCCATCAGCTCGTCGACCGGCAGCGCGGGCAGCTGCGGGTCGTCGAGCAGGAGCTCGGTCAGCCGCCCCGCGCGCTCGCCGTACGCTTTTGCGAGGTTGGTGCGCAGCTTCTCGCGCAGGAGCGGTAGCACCTCGCCGCGTCGGCGCGGGTGTCCGAGCGGATACTCAACCTCGATGAGCTCTGTCGAAGAGCCGTCGGCGAACACGATGCGGACGGCATTCCCGATCGAGCGCTTCGACGGTTCGAGGTAGTCCCTCGTGTAACGCGCCTCCTCCCTGACGAAGCAGACCCCGAGCAGCCGGTCGATCCGCGGGTCGGCTGCGACCTCGTCCTCGTAGTGGCGGTCGGTCAGGTCGCCGTAGACGAGCGCGACAACGGTGACGTACTGGAGCGAGTGGTCGCGGTCGGCCGGGTTGTGGAGTGGGCCTGTCTTGTCGATTATCCGCAGCGCCGGCTCCTGCGTTCGGATCTCGATGCGCGCGATGTCGTCCAGGCGATCGCGCACTTGCGGATGGAGGCGGAGTGCGCACTCGGCGGCGGTCTGAGCATGGAACTCCGCCGGGAACGCCTTGAAGAGCACGTTGTCCATCACGAAGGTACCGAGTGGCCGCGCGAGCCGGATCTCGCGGCCGCCGAGGAGTGCGTCCTGGAACCCCCACTGCGGCGCCGTCAGCGCGGATGGATAACCCATCTCGCCGCGCCCGGCGAGGAGCGCGAGCCTCACCGCGCGGGCGACCGCGTCGCCGGCTGCCCACGACTTCCTGGAGCCCGTGTTGGGCGCGTGCCTGTAGGTGCGGAGCGGATGGCCGTCGATCCACGCGTTCGAGAGCGCGGCGGCGAGCTGGTTCTCGTCGAGGCCGAGCAGCCGCGCCACTGCGGCGGTCGAGGCGACTTTCACGAGGATGACGTGGTCGAGCCCGACGCGGTTGAAGGCGTTGTCGAGCGCGAGCACGCCCTGAATCTCGTGTGCGATCACCGCGGCGTCGAGGACATCGGCGACGGTCACCGGCTGCCCCGATCGCGCGAGGTAATCGGCGATGGCGAGGATCGCGCCGAGGTTGTCGGAGGGATGCCCCCACTCCGCCGCGAGCCACGTATCGTTGTAGTCGAGCCAGCGGATCAGCGCTCCGGTCTGGAAGGCCGCCTCCACCGGGTCGAGCTCGTACGGCGTCGCCGGGACACGGGCGCCGTTCGGCACGATGGTGCCGGGCACGACAGGGCCCAACAGGGGTCGGCAGGTCTCGTGCGTCGAGGCGAGTGCGGCGCAGCCGAGCGAGTCCGCGAGCACGAGCCGCGCGGTGCCGAGCGTCGGTTCCGGGAAGTCGCCCGCCTCGAGCGCGTAGCGTGTGAGCTCGACGAGCAGCGCGTCGGTCTGCGGCCGGAGGTTGAGCTGCGTCATCTCTTGCCTCGCAGGGCGTCGAGCGCCCGTTCGTAGCGGAGGTAGTCGAGCACCTCGTACAGCTCGTCACGGGTCTGCATCGCGTCGACGACGTCGCGTTGCGTCCCTCGCTCTCGAATCTGGCAGTAGACGCGCTCGGCGGCACGGGCGGCGGCACGCGCGGCCGACAGCGGATAGAGCGCGATCGTCACACCCGCGTCGCGGAGGTCGTCGAGCGTGAAGAGTGGCGTCACTCCGAACTCCGTCAGGTTCGCCAGCACCGGGACCGAGACAGCGTCGACGACGCGGCGATAATCGTCGAGCGCCCGCTGTGCCTCCGCGAAGATCACGTCGGCCCCGGCCGCCTCGTACGCCGCCGCCCGCTCGACGGCGTCCGCCGCGTCGGTGCGGGCGACGATCACGAAGGTGGGATCGCGGCGCGCGGTCACAGCGGCGCGAAGGCGATCGACCATCTCCGCCGTTTCGACGACCTCCTTGCCGGGACGGTGGCCGCAGCGCTTGGCGACGACCTGGTCCTCGATCTGGATGCCCGCCGCGCCCGCCCGCTCCAGCTCGCGGACAGCGCGGTGGATCGTAAAGCATGGCCCCAGCCCGTGTCGATGTCGACGAGGAGCGGCAGATCGCTCGCCGCGGTGATGCGTACAGCGTCGACAAGCACGTCGCCGGGGTGTGTGATCCCGAGATCCGGTAGCCCGAGCGAGTAATTGGCGACGCCGGCGCCCGAGAGGTAGAGCGCGCGAAAGCCGGCGCGCTCGGCGAGCATCGCGGCATACGCGTTCACGGCTCCGACGATTTGGAGCGGCCGCTCCGCCTCCATCGCGGCGCGAAGCCGCTCCCCCGCTGTCATCCCAGGAGCACTACGACAGCTCGAGCACGGGCTGGTCGGCCCAACGGTAGAGGTGTTCTGGACGGCCTGTCGATCCGTATCTGAGGGAGAGCTCGACCGCCCCGATCGCAGCCAGATACTCGAGGTACCGTCGGGCCGTACCCCTGCTGATGCCGGCGCGGTTCGCGACATCAACCGCGGTGACGTCCCTCTCCGCTGAGCGTACCGCCTTGACGACCACCTCGACCGTGGGCCGTGAGATCCCCTTTGGCAGCGATCTGTGCCCGTGGAAGCGGAGGAGCGAGAAGACGTGGTCGATATCCGCCTGGTCAGCGGCGTCCAGCCTGTCGAGCCGGTGCCGCAGCGCCGCGTAGTTCTCGAGCCGCTCGCGGAGCGTGTCGAAGAAGAAGGGCTTCACCAGGTAATGGATCACGCCGCCGTGGATGGCCGTCCTCAGCGTGTCCACATCCTTCGCCGCAGTCACGGCAATCACGTCGACCCGAGGCGATCCGGGCTCGCGCAGCCGCCGCAAGACCTCGAGGCCGCTCATGTCGGGGAGGTAGATGTCGAGCAGGAGCAGGCATGGGTGCAGGCGACGAACCTGTTCGAGCGCCTCGGCGCCGCTGTGTGCCTCGCCGACCACCTCGAATCCATGCACGCGCTCCACGTAGGAGCGGTGGATCGACGCCGTCATCGGGTCGTCGTCGACGACAAGTGTGGAGATCATGGCGCCACCGCTTCTGTCGGCCTTTTCGCGTGCGGTAGGAAGACGGTGAAGACCGCGCCGTCGGAGTTCTCCACGCTGATCGTGCCCTCGTGCCTTTGCGCCACCTGGCTGACGAGCGCCAGCCCGAGCCCTCGGCGGCCGACACCCGTCGCGACCTTCGTCGTGAAACCGTCCCTGAAGATCTCCTCGACGACGGCCGGATCGACGCCGGGACCAGAGTCATGGACTCTCACGACGACACCCGTTGGATCGTCGCGGACGGTTACCTCGATCCAGCCCGACCCGGTCGCGGCGGTCGAGTCGAGGGCATTGTCGATCAGGTTGCCGAGGACTGTCACGAGCTCGCGCGAGTCGGATAGCTCTTCGGGAAGTTTCGTGTCCTCGGTCACTCGCAGATCGATGCCCCGCTCCGAGGCGACGGCGGCCTTGCCGAGCAGAAGGCCCACGAGCGCAGGATCAGCTACCCAGTCCACGATCGCCGCGACGAGCGCTTGGTGAACGAGCGACTCGTTCTTGATGAAACCGATCGCCTCGTCGTAGCGGCCGACCTCGAGCAGCCCCGCGACGACGTGAAGACGATGCGAGAACTCGTGCTCCTGTGCGCGGAGCGCGTCCGCGAGACTGCGCACGTCGTTCAGCTCGCGCACGAGCCCCTCCAGCTCCGTCCGATCGCGGAGCGTGATCACCGCGCCGATCCCCTTGCCGCGGAGCTCGACCGGCATCCGGTTGACGACCAGCACGCGGTCGTCCACGAGCACGACCTGGTCAGACTCCTCGATCTTCCCTGCCATCACCTCTCTTACGTGTCCCGAGGGCACGATCTCCGTGACGTGGCGCCCGATCGGGTCGGAGTCGAGCCCGAGGAGGCGGCGCGCTTCGTCGTTGACGAGCGTGACGCGGCCGGTTCTGTCGGCGGTAATCGTCCCCTCGCGGATGCCGTGCAGCATCGCCTCGCGCTGCTCGAACAGGGCTGCGATCTCGTCGGGCTCGAGGCCGAAGGTCTGGCGTTTGATCCGGCGGGCGAGCAGCGCCGCCCCGATCGTGCCGAGCAGAAGCCCGATGCCGGCCGGGATCAAGATCACAGGGAGGTCGGCGATCAGCTGCTCAGTCAACTTCCGCTCGAGCACGCCGACCGAGACGAACCCGATCACCCGGCCACCGTCTCGGATCGGGACCTTGGCCCGCACCGACTTCCCCAGCGTGCCGGTCTGGACGCCAACGTATTCGCGCCCCGACAGAGCGATGCTCGGGTCAGTCGACACCCGCTTCCCGATCTTCCACCGGTCCGGGTGCGAGTAGCGAATGCCCTCCCGGTTCCCGACGACGACGAATTCGGAGTGCGTCTTCTTGCGGATCCGCTCGGCGATCGGCTCGATGACGAAGGATGGCTTCTTGAGTTTGAAGGCGTCGATGATGGAGGGCATCTGCGACACCGTGCGTGCGATCGCGAGCGACTGGACGCCGGCCCGGCGGTCGAGCTGCCGCCGCGCCTGCACGATCGAGACGCCGACGCCCGTCGCCAGCGTGAGGACGACGATGGCGAGCCCGAGCAGAAGGATCTGCGTCGAGAGGCGTGGCCGGTGCCAGAGCTTCGTCCGCTCCATTCGGAAAGTGTAAGCCGGTACGAGCGGCCCTCTCGACGGTGTTTAAGAACAAAACCGCCGAAAAGGACGATTACGCGATAACGCGCAAAAGCATGGACTTTGACCCTTTTGGAGCAAAACATGCCGCCGCGCGGCGGCAATGAAGCCGTCCGCAGGCTTCGATGGAGGAGGAACGATGGAAGTGACGACACGCGTGCGGCGTCTTTCGGCTCTCTTGCTCGTAGTCGTGACCATGCTCGCGGTGGCGGCGATCGCGAGCTCGAGCACGTCCGGCAAGGAAAAGAAGAAGCCGACGATCGCCCAGCTCATCAAGCAGTCGAAGAGCGAGTCCGGTCTGATCGTCTACGGGAACCCGCCGGGGAGGAACTGGAGTACGCTCGCTGCCAAGTTCAACGACAAGTACCCGTGGATCAAGGTAACCGAGTACGACCTCGAGGACAACACGATCTTCTCGAAGTACGCGGCCGAGGCGGCGCAGGGAAGCCGAACGGCCGACATGCTGATCGCCAGCGCTCCGAATCTCTGGATCTACGCGCGCCGCAAGGGGTATGCGATGGACTTCACCCCGATCGGCCTCAACCGCTTCCCGCGCTACGTCAGGTCGTTCAAGGGCATCTACGTGATGTCGCCCGACCCGGCGGTGATCTTCTGGAACAAGTTGCTCCTGGGGAACAAGAAGCCGCGTACCGTCGCGGAGATCGCGAACGACGCCAACACCTACGACAAGGTCACCGGCTACACGGTGGAGAACACGTTCGGCTACACCGGCCTCTACGGCTATGTCCAGCTGAAAGGCTGGTCGGCGCTCCAAAAGATCGGCAAGCGCCTGAAGCCGACGACCGGTGTCGCCACGCAGAGGACGCTCGTATCCCAGGGCGGCGCGAAGGTCGCGATTCTGAGCTCGCCCACCATCCGCCTCAACATTGCGACCGACTCGAATCTGGCGAAGCTCCTCGACTGGACATACATCCACGACGCGGAGCCGCTGATCCCGCGAGGGATCGCAATCACGAAGAAAGCGTCGAGTCCCGCCTCGGCAAAGCTGTTCCTCGACTACATCTACTCGAAGGCCGGCCAGCAGGCGATGTGCGAGGCAGGCTTCACGGCGTTCATGAAGGGCTTCAAGCCGTCGGGCGGCTGCGCCAACACCGTCGATGCGGTCTACAAGGCAGTCGGCAAGAAGCACGTGTTCCTCGTGAGCCCGATCCCCAAGCTCGTCAACGCGCGACCGAAGTTCGCCTCGCGCTGGCACGGCATCTTCGGCTAGCCGACGCCGACCGGAACGGGTCCAGGTGACGACGTCCGCATCCGCACCCCCGGCGACGCTCCCCCGCCCACGGCGTCCCGCCATCCGCGCCGGAGGCTTCCACTGGGCGCTCTGGGTGCTGGTGCTCGGACTCGTCCTGGGCCCGTTCCTTCCCCTGATCTACTCCTCGTTCCGCGACCGGCCTCTATACGAGGCCGGCGGCGCCTTCACGGTGAAGGCCTACCGGGAGCTGCTCGGCGACCCCGCGTTCTGGGATGCGGCGTTGAACACCCTGCAGTACGCAGCGATCACGACGTTCCTTGCGGTCGTCTTCGGAGGCCTGGTCGCAATCCTCGTCATCCGGACCGATCTTCCCGGCAGGAAGGCGTTCGGCGCCCTTGTACTCCTGCCGCTCCTGCTTCCGGCGCTCGGGATGATCGTAGGCTGGATCGAGATCTGGGGGCCGGGCGGGTACCTGGCAGGACTCATTTCAGAGCATCTGCATCTCCCGACCCTTCCGCTCGACACGATTCCGGGAATGGCCGTGCTCGAGGCCGTCCGCCTCCTGCCGGTCGCCTTCTTGACCTGCCGCGCGGCCCTTGCGCGAGCTGATTCTTCGCTCGAAGATGCGGCTCGCAGCTCGGGGGCGAGCCCACTCCGGGTCGTGCGCAGTGTGACCGTTCCGATGCTCCGTCCGGCGCTTCTGAACAGCGCCACGCTCATCTTCACGCTCGCGATCGCATCCCTCGGGATCCCGCTTCTGCTCGGCACGCCCCGCAACATCCAGATGATCTCGACCTACCTCTACAACCACTGGACAAACGCGTCGACCCCTGATCCGCCCTCGGTCAGCGCCGGCGCGGTGCTCCTGCTGCTTGTCGCAACCGTGCTTCTGGTACTCCGGAACCGTCTGCTCGGATCCGAGGAGCGATTCGTCTCCATTGCCGGGCGGGGAGCCCAGGCGGCGCTGATCCCGCTGCGAAGATGGCGCTGGCCGCTTGCGATCGCGCTCTCTCTCTATCTGATCTTCGGCGTCCTGATTCCCGTCCTCGGGCTGGGGCTGACGTCGGTCGTCAGCGTGCTGACGCCGTTGATCGCCCCCTGGGAGCTGTTTACATGGACGAACTGGACCGACCTCGGCACCGGTGAGTTCCGAAGCGCAATCGAGAACAGCGCCATCATCTCCCTCGCCGGCGCTGTCCTGACGACGATTCTCGTCACGGCCGCAACGCTCGTCGCACACCGGTCACGGTTCCCGCTGCGGCGCACGCTGCCGTTCGCGATGCTCTACCCGCGTGCGACGCCCGGAATCATCATCGGCATCGGATTCTTCTGGGCCTTCCTCGTGACGGGCGTGGTCGGCGACTGGTTGCGAAGCAACATCTGGGGGATCATGGTCGCCTTCTGCGTCCGCGATCTTCCCTTCGCGTACATCGTCATGTACCCGACGATGGCGCGGATCGGCGAGGAGCTCGACCGCGCCGCTCGGTCCGTAGGCGCAAGTTGGTGGAGAACCAGCCGGTCGATCGTCCTCCCCCTGCTGCGTCCGGCCATCTTCGCCGCCTTCGCGATCATGTTCATCGAGATCCTGAACGACTACGATCCTGCCGTCTTCCTCGTCAAACCGGGGACCGACGTGATGGGAACGACGATGCTGTCGCAGTTCCAGCAAGGCTTCGTGGGCCAGGTGGCTGCCCTCGCAATGGTGCAGGTCGGCGTGACGGTCATCGTGCTGGCCCTCAGTGCAAGACTGTTCAAGCTCGGGGCACTGGGAGGTCGACACAATGCCTGAGATCCAGGTCAACGGGCTGGTCAAGAAGTTCAGCGACCAATTGGCGCTCCACGACGTCGGCTTCCGGGTCGATGACGGAAAGCTCTTCACCCTCCTTGGCCCGAGCGGTTGCGGGAAGTCGACGACGCTGCTGTCGATCGCGGGGTTCCACCGGCCCGAGGCGGGCCGGATTGCCGTCGGAAACGAGACCTTCTTCGACGCCGGTCGAGGGATCGACATCGCCGCGGAGCGGCGCAACCTTGGGATCGTGTTCCAGTCGTATGCGGTCTGGCCGCACATGACGGTGGCCGAGAACCTCGCCTTCCCCCTGAAGATCAGGCGGTTGAAGAGAAAGGCGATCCGCTCGCGGGTGCTCGAGACGCTCGAGCTCGTCGAGATGAGCCCCTTGGCCGACAGGTATCCGCACCAGCTCTCGGGCGGACAGCAGCAGCGCGTCGCGCTCGCCCGCGCGCTCGTGTATTCGCCGTCGGTGCTGCTCCTCGACGAGCCGTTCTCGAACCTCGACGCGAAGCTGCGCGAGCGGGCGAGGACGTGGGTCAAGGAGCTCCAGCACAACCTCGGGCTGACGACCGTGTTCGTGACGCACGATCAGGACGAGGCGCTCTCGATGAGCGATTTCATCGCGGTCATGGACAGGGGCGTCGTCCAGCAGATTGGGACCCCGGAGGACATCTACCGCGCTCCGGCGAACCGGTTCGTCGCCGAGTTCGTCGGCCGCGTCAACCTGCTCAGGGGCAGGGTCTTGGCCGTCAACGGCAGGACGGTCGAAGTCGAGATCGACGACTCCGGTCTCGTGCTGAGAGCGGCGGCTCAGACACCTGTCTCGACCGCAGCCTCGGTCACGGTGGCCGTCCGGCCCGAAGCCGTGACATTGGCCGCGGGCGATTCGGCGCTGAACGGTACGAACACGTTCGACGCCCGTGTCCATGCCGTCGCGTTCCTCGGCGATCACTACGAGTACGAGCTCGAGGCCGGGCGCCTGCCGCTGTTGGTGCAGAGCTCGATTCGAGTGCCGGGCGACCGGGTCCGGGTGCACATACCGCCCGACGCGTGCTCGATCGTCGACTGAACAACCGGTGGCCGCGCACCGCGGCGTCCTGCGACGTGACCGCCTCGAGCGAGCGGCCGCTGAGCTCGCCCGAGAAGATGATGTGCACAACGTGCTTGGCCGCGAAGCTCCGCACGGGGTCGATCGAGTCCACGATCGCGATCGGGCCCTCGAAGGACACGTTCTCGTCGAGCCCCACCTCCTCCAGCAGCTCGCGGTGCAGCGCCTCGACGAGGCTCTCCCCCGATTTCACCCCTCCACCGGGCAGGAGCCAGTACTTCTTCCCGGGCTTCTCCTGGCTGCAGAGCAGCAGCCGCCCCCGCCACCGGAGCACCGCCGAGACCCGGATGCGCGGCTCGACCGCCATCACGCCGCCGACGAGCCGAATCCGCGCTCGCCGCGCTCGCTCGCCGGGAGCTCCTCCACCTCGACGACGTCGAGCTCGGCAACCGGCAGGACGACGAGCTGGGCGATTCGCATGCCGGGCTCGACCACGAACGGTCGCGCCGCATCCGTGTTCAGCAGCACCACTCGTACCTCCCCGCGGTAGCCGGAGTCGATCAGCCCCGGCGCGTTCACAACCGAGATCCCGTGCTCGGCCGCAAGCCCGGAACGGGGCTGGACGAAACCCGCGTATCCCTTGGGAATCGCGACGGCGAGACCGGTGGCGACGATCGCCCTCTCCCCCGGTCCGAGCTCGACGCGGTCGCAGGCGGCCAGGTCGAGCCCGGCGTCACCGGGATAGGCCCTGGCAGGCACGACGGCCTCCTCGCGGAGACGGCGAATTGCGATCCCCTTCACATTCTCGAGGCGGCGGGAGCTTCGGCCTCGGCGACCAGATAGCGCGCGAAGCGGCGCAGCTCGCGCCGGGGCAGCCGGGCTCGCACGAGCACACCTTCGGGCAGGTCCGTGCGCTCGTCGACCGGCGCGCCGAGCCCGTACAGCTCGTTCAGCTTCGCTCCGTCCTCGTACGGGATCAGGAGCCGCACCGCCTCGAACCGCTCCGCGAACCGCTCGGCGATCCGGGCACGGAAATCGTCGAGGCCTTCGCCGGTGCTCGCGGACACGTGCAGCGCCCCGGGGAACCGGTTCGCGAGGCGGCGGCGCTGGAAGGAGTCGACGACATCGATCTTGTTCAGGACGACCTCACGCGGGAGCGCGTCCGCTCCGATCTCCGTCAGGACGGCGTTGACCGCCGCCGTCGTCTCGTCGATCTCCTCGTCCGATGCCGAGGCGTCGACGACGTGGAGGACGAGGTCGGAGACGAGCGTCTCCTCGAGCGTGGCGGCAAACCCCTCCACCAGCTGGTGCGGCAGGCGGCGGATGAACCCGACCGTGTCGGTGAGCAGGTAGCGGCGCCCGTCGTGCTCGAACGCACGCGTGGTCGGGTCGAGCGTCTCGAAGAGGCGGTCGTTGACGGAGGCCCCCGCTCCGGTGAGGGCGTTCAGGAGCGTGGACTTGCCGACGTTCGTGTAGCCGGCGAGCGCAACCGTTGGGATGTCGGTCTTGCTGCGCTCCCTGCGGCGCGTCTCGCGCTGCTTGCCGAGCTCGCGCAGGCGGCGGCGCAGGAGCGCGACCCGCCGGCGGGCGAGCCGCCGGTCGGTCTCGAGCTGGGACTCGCCGGGGCCGCGTGTCCCGACGCCACCGCCCAGACGCTCGAGGTGCTGCCAGAGGCCGCGCATGCGCGGCAGGTTGTATTCCAGCTGCGCGAGCTCGACCTGGAGCTTGCCCTCGGCGCTTCGCGCGTGCTGGGCGAAGATGTCGAGGATCAGCTGCGTCCGGTCGACGACGCGCGCCGTGAGGGCGTTCTCGAGATTTCGCTGCTGCGGCGGCGTGAGCTCGTCGTCGACGAGCAGCGACTCGGCGCCCGAGTCCGCATAGGCGTGCTTCAGCTCCTCCAGCTTCCCTTTTCCGACGTATGTGCGCCGGTCCGGCATCGCGCGCTGCTGCACGAGCGTCCCGACCGGCTCGACGCCGGCGGTGCGGGCGAGCTCGCCCAGCTCGGCGATCTCTGCGTCGGAATCGGACCCCTGAGCCGGTACGGCGACGAGAAAACCCCGCTCAGGTTCCGCTCCCGGAGCGGGGTCGGGCTGGCGATGGGTCACGAGGAGATTATGACGTTTGAAACGGGGCTTCCGCGAGGGCGGACTCGATCCGCCCTACCGCTTCCTCGAGCCGTTCGTCCGGGATCGTGAGCGAGATCCGGACGAAGCCTTCGCCGCTCGGGCCGTAGGCAGATCCCGGCGAGACGACCACCGCCGAGCGCTCGAGCACGAGCTCGGCGAAGCTCTCGGACGTCCATCCCTCCGGCACGCGCGCCCAGAAGTACGGCGTCGCCAACGGCGGCGTCACGTCGAGCCCGATCGCCCGCAGCGCACCCGCGACGAGGTCGCGGCGGCGCTCGTAGATCTCCGACATCTCGCGTGGGAAGTCGCGCGCCTCCGTCAGGGCGGCCGCCGCGGCCGCCTGCATCGCCTCGAACATGCCCGAGTCGATGTTCGTCTTCAGATGCCGGTAGCGGTCGACCAGCTCCGCGTTTCCGGCCATCAGCGCGCAGCGCCAGCCGGTCATGTTCCAGCCCTTCGAAAGCGAGAAGATCTCGACGCCGACGTCCTTCGCTCCCGGAGTGGAGAGGAAGCTCGGCGCCCGGTAGCCGTCGAAGCAGATCTCCGAGTAGGCGCTGTCGTGGACGACGATTAGGTCGTGCTCGCGCCCGAATTCGACCGCCCGCTCGAACAGGCCCTCGGGGGCGACCGCACCGGTCGGGTTGTTCGGATAGTTGAGGAACAGGAGGTTCGCCCGGACGGCTGTCTCGGCGGGGATGGAATCGAGGTCGGGCACGAAGCCGTTCTCCTCGGCGAGCGGCAGGTAGTGGACCTCGGCGCCTGCGAACAACGGCCCCGACGTGTAGGGCGGGTAGCCCGGATCGGGTGAGAGGCAGACGTCGCCGGGGTCGAGGCAGACGAGCGCGACGTGGGAGACGCCCTCCTTTCCCCCGAGCACGGGGACGATTTCCCCGTCCGGGTTCAGCTCGACGCCGAACCGGTCCCGGTAGAACCGGCTCACGGCCTCGCGGAAGGCCTGCGTGCCGTGGTTCGTCGGGTAGTCGTGCGTCTGCGGATCGCGGATCGCGCGGGCCGCGGCCTCGATCACCGGCTCCGGCGTCGGCAGGTCCGGGTCGCCGATCCCGAGGCTGATCACGTCGATCCCCTCCCGCTCCATCGCGCTGATCTTCCGCTCGAGCTCCGCGAACAGATACGGAGGAACTTCGTCGAGCCGGCGCGCGAACTTCATCCGAGCTCGAACTCCTCGGACAGCTCGACGGCGCAGATCTCCTGCGCGGGGCCCGTCAGGCGCGCACGGCCGCCCTCGAGGTCGACGCGCAGGTCTCCGCCCGCGAGATGCACCGTCACGGGGCTCTCACACCACCCGTTCGCCACGGCCGCGGCGGCGGCCGCGACCGAGCTCGTGCCGGAGGAGAGCGTCTCGCCCGCGCCGCGCTCCCAGACCCCGACGGCGAGATCGTGCGGACCGTCGACGCGCACGAGCTGGACGTTCGTTCGCTCCGGGAAGCGCTCGTGCCGCTCGACGAGTGGGCCCAGGCGCAGCAGCTCCTCCCGGTCCGGATCCCGGCGGATGACGGCGTGCGGATTCCCCACTGACACCGGTGTGAGCTCGACGGTGTCGCCGCCGACGTCGATCGCCTCCCTCTCCCCCACCTCGAACTCGCCGACGTCCATCTCGACCTCCCGGCCCTCCTGCATGCGGGCGACGACCTCGCGGGGCCCGACGCGGATCCGCACCTCGCCGGCGCCGCTCCGGCGCGCCAGCCAGCGGGCGGCGATGCGGGTGCCGTTGCCCGAGAGCTCCGCGGTCGAGCCGTCCGGATTCCAGATCACGACCTCGGCCACGGATCCGTCGGCTGACACGACCTCCAGGATCCCGTCCGACCCGACGCCGAAGTGGTAGTCGCACAGCTTCTTCACACGTTCGGGGGTCAGCGGCAAGGCGAGCTCAGCCCGCTCGACCAGCAGGTAATCGTTGCCGAGCCCGTGCCACTTCGAGAATCTCATCCGCCACCTCGCCCGGGGGGCGATCGGCGTTCAGGCTAACAAGGCCCGGTATGCGCCGCATCCACTTGCGCTGGTAGGCGGCATAGCGACGGGTTCGCCGGACGAGCTCCCGTAGCGCCTCGTCGCTCGGGAGCGTCGCGATCTCCTCCAAGCCGAGCGCCTGGCGCGCCGTCCGCGAGATCGGGCGGTCGAGCGCGTGGCGGACCTCCTCCTGCACGCCCGCGTCGAACATGGCCTCCGTTCGGGCCTCGATCCGGCGGTCGAGCTCGTCACGCGGGAGCTCGAGCCCGAAGATCAGCGTCGGATATCGCGTCTCCTGCGACCACAGGCGGTCCTGATCCGGGGCGAGTGAATGCCCGGCCTCCGCGAGCTCGAGCGCGCGGACGACGCGCCGCCGGTCGTTGGGATGAACGGCGGCAGCGGCCTCGGGATCGGACTCCGCAAGGAGAGCATGGGCCGCATTCGCCCCTTCCTCGTCGTACACGGCCTGCCAGCGGCCCCGGGCGCCGGGGGCGGGCGCGGGCGGCAGCTCCAGCTCCCCGAGCGCCGCCCGGAGATACAGGCCGGTCCCGCCCGTGACGACCGGCGTTCGCCCGGAGGCCAGGATCTCGTCGATCGCCGCGTGGGCGAGCCGCTGGAACTCGCCGACCGCGGCCTCGTGCTCGAGCGCCCAGATCGCGACGAGCTTCGTCGACCGCTCCGGCTGGTTCGTGAGGATGGGCAGCCCGCGGTACACCTGCATCGAGTCGGCGGAGACGACGTCGGCCGGGATCCGATCGGCGACGGCCTCGGCCACCGCCGTCTTGCCGGACGCGGTCGGCCCGAAGAGCGCGAGCACGAGCTCAGTCACGCAGGCGCGCCCGCGCGAGCGCGAGATCCTCGGCGTCGAGCCCCGCCTCCCGGAGGTAGCCCTCGGCGCTACCGTGGCGGCGGTCGATCTCGACCAGGACGTCGCGCATTGCCGCCGCGGGCATCACCGCGAGCAGCCGGCGCTTTGAGCGCTCGTCCTCGTCCGGGGCGGAATCGACCCATTCGGCCACGAACGGAGCCCAGCTCTGCTCGCTCTCTGCGTAGTCCGCGGCCACCGTGTCGACTCCGACTCCTGCGACGCGAAGCAGGAGGGCGACGACGAGGCCGGTGCGATCGACTCCGCCGGCGCAGTGGACGAGCACGGTGCCTTCCGGCGCCCTCGCCACCGCGCTGACCGCGGCGGCGAAGTTGTCGCCGAGCCGCTCGAGGACGGCCAGATAGTTGCCGCGGCGCCACGCGACCGGCTCGGTAATCCCGGCGAGGAGCTTGTCGATCTCGTGGAAGACGGCGATCTCGGGGGCGAGCGGCGAGTGGACGACCTCGATCTCGTCAGGGTGGCTCCTGCCGGCCTCCAGCTCCTCGTCGAAGCGGAGGTCGACGATCCGGCGGACGCCGTAGTCCCTGAGCGCGTTCCAGCCCTGGTCCGACAGCTGCGTGACGTTGTCGGCGCGCACGACCGCGCGAAAGCGGGTCTCGGAGCCGTCCTCGGTGGGCAGGCCGCCGAGGTCGCGGATGTTGCAGCACCCTTCCCAGAGGAGCGTTCGCACTACGCCGCGGTGGCGACGAGCTCCTCGCCCTGGAGCGTCGTCGACGTGCTGCCGGTGATCCTGACCCCGACGAGGTCGCCCGGTTGCGCCCTCCCGGCGAAGTTGACCGTCGTATTCCGCCGCGTGCGGCCGCGCAGGAGCGACGGATCGGTTCGGCTCGGGCCTTCGACGAGCACCTCCTCGACCATCCCGATCCGCTCGTTGTTCCGCTCGCGGGCGTTGCGCTGCACGACATCGACGAGCCGCTCGATCCGCTCGCGCTTGAGCTCGTCCGGCACCTGATCCGGCATCGTCGCAGCCTCCGTCCCGGCTCGCGGCGAGTAGACGAACGTGAACGCGCCGTCGTAGCGCACCTCCTCCACGACCTCGAGCGTCTCGCGAAAGTCGGCCTCGGTCTCGCCGGGAAAGCCGACGATGATGTCGGTCGTCAGCGCAAGATCGGAAATCCCCGCCCGGAGCTCTCCGACGAGCCGGAGATAGCGCTCACGGCCGTACGTCCGGCGCATCGCCTTGAGGACGCGCGTCGAGCCGGACTGAAGCGGCAGGTGCGCGTGCTCGCAGACGGCCTCGCACTCCGCCATGGCGGCGATCACGGGGGCGCGAAAGTCCTTCGGATGCGGGCTCGTGAAGCGGACCCGCTCGATTCCCTCGACGGCGTCGACGGCGCGCAGAAGCTCCGCGAAGTCCCCTCCCAGGTCGCGCCCGTACGAGTTGACGTTCTGCCCGAGCAGCGTCACTTCCTTGACGCCATCGTGTGCGAGCCTCGTCACCTCGGCCAGGATCTCCCCCGGGCGGCGGCTGACCTCGCGGCCGCGCACGGCAGGGACGATGCAGTAGGAGCAGACCGAGTTGCAGCCCATCGAGACCTGCACCCAGGCCTGGACCGGGCGCTCTCGGCGGGCGGGCAGCTCGGCTGCGAACGAGCGCTCCTCACCCGTGCCGAAGCTGGCTCGGGCGACGCCGACGCCGCCGGCGCCGATCCAGTCGCCCAGATGCGAGATCGAGCCCGGCCCGAAGGCAACGTCGACGAACGGGTACAGCTCGAAGATTCGCTCGCGCTGTGCCTCGGCGTAGCAGCCGCCGACCGCGACCACGCGCTCGGGATCACGCCGTTTGAGCATCCGCGCGTTCCCGAGGTGCGCCGCCAGCCGCGTATCGGGCTTCTCGCGAATCGTGCACGTGTTGTAGACGAGCACGTCCGCCTCCTCCTGAGAGGCCGCCTCCCCCAGCCCGAGCTCCTCGAGCAGGCCCTTGATCCGCTCCGAGTCGTGGGCGTTCATCTGGCAGCCGAACGTGGTGACGTGATACCGCTTCATGGCGACCATGGTACGCATCCTCCGGCCCGCCGAAGAGAGCGAGGTGATCTCCGCCTTCGTCCGCGGCGAGCGCGATTCGGCGCGGTGGGGCGAAGACGTGCGCGCGCTCCTGGAGAAGCACAGCGGCGACGAGCGCGCGGTGCTGGCCGAGCATCGCGGTTGGGGCCAGGACATCGGCCTGTTCGATGGGTTCCCGGACGAGGTCGACTGGTACCGGGCCGTCCTCGAGCGTGACGAGGTGCTCGACATCCTCTACATCAACTGGGACTGGTGGCTCCGGATCACGGACGGCTCGAGGCGCCCGCGCGACGCGGCGGAGCGGATCCGTGCCGGGCTCGTCGAGGGCATCACCGCCGAGGAGCGCGAGCCGTACGCCGCGGCAGCAGCGACGAATCCAGAGCTGATCATCGTCCGGGCGGGCCCCGACGAGCCGCTCGTCGTCCTCGAAGGCCACGCCCGGCTGACCGCCTACGCTCTCTATCCCGAGCACCTGCCCGGCGAGCTCGGCGTCTACCTCGGGGAGACGCCCGAGATGGTGCGCTGGAGCGAGTACTAGGTGACGGTCACGCGCTGGCGCTTCACGACCTTGCCCCGCGCGTAGACGATGCAGTACCACTTCCCCTTGCGCAGCTCTTGGCCGACGCATGGGCCGCCAACGACCGTCTTCACGCAGACGAACGTGATGAAAACGTTCGTCCGGTAGGGCTTCTTCGCGTAGCCGGTGAAGCGGACCTTGGGGTTGCCGGGCTTGCGCCAGTTGAAGGTGAGCACGTTCGTCTTCGGCCGGGAGACGAAATGGAAGTGCGCGTAGATTATCTTCGCGTCTCGGATCACTTTCACCGGCGGGCCGTTCTTCGTCTTGCTCGTATAGGCGCGGTCGACGACGCCCTCCGGTGGCGTCGGGATCGTCACGTTCCGGTCCGCGGCCGACCCAGTTGGCGTCTCCTTGAGGCGGAGGCGGTACGCGCCAGGGACCGGGCGCGCCGACAGGCCGATCGTGTGCGTGAACGTTCCGGCTCCCACCGAGAACGTTTTCACCGAGATCAAGCGGCCGGTCTTCACGGCGCGCAGGCTGGCCTCCAGGCGCGACGCCGCACTTTCGCTGCCGGTGAATTTCACATTGCCGTGGACGTAGCTCTCGTGCCACTTCGCGGTCACGGTCGCGCTGCTGATCGTGACGGCCGAACCCGTCTGGCTGGCCGCGAGCGCGGAAGCAGCGGTCAAACCGACCAGAACACCGGCAATCGCGACCGTCTGTCGACCCCTCACGCGCAAAATCCTATCCCTACTTCGCTACTTCGACCGCGCGGCTCTCGCGGATCACGGTCACCTTGACCTGCCCCGGATACTCGAGCTGGTCCTCGATCTCGCGCGCGATCTCATGGGAGAGGAGAACGGCGCCGTCGTCGTCGATCTCGGCCGGCTTCACCATCACCCGGATCTCGCGTCCGGCCTGCAACGCATAGGCCTTCTCGACCCCGCCCTTCTGCATCGCGATCTCCTCCAGGGCCGACAGCCGCTTGATGTAGCTCTCCAGGCTCTCCCCGCGCGCCCCCGGACGCGACGCAGAGATCGCGTCGGCCGCGATCAGCAGCACCGCCTCGACGGTTTGCGGCTGAACCTCGTAGTGGTGCGCCTCGATCGCATGGACGACGCCCTGCGATTCCCCGTAGCGGCGCGCGAGCTGCGCGGAGATGCCGGCGTGCGAGCCCTCCACCTCGTGCGTCATCGCCTTGCCGAGGTCGTGGAGGAGGGCGGCGCGCTTGGCCGTCTTCGTGCTCGCCTCGAGCTCCGCGGCCATGATCCCGGCCAGGTGGACGACCTCGAGGGTGTGCCTGAGGACGTTCTGGCCGTAGCTCGTCCGGTACTTCAGGCGCCCGAGGATCTTGACCAGGTCCTCGTGGAGCTCGCCGCAGTTGGCCTCGAACACCGCCTGCTCGCCCGCCCGGAGGATGTGCTCCTCCAGCTCGGCCTTCGACTGGTAGTACATCTCCTCGATCCGGGCGGGATGGATGCGCCCGTCCTCGATCAGCTTTGCCAGCGTGATCTTGGCCACCTCGCGCCGCACGCCGTCGAACGACGAGAGCACGACCGCCTGCGGGGTGTCGTCGATGATGATCTCGACTCCCGTCAGGTTCTCGAGCGAGCGGATGTTCCGCCCTTCCTTGCCGATGATGCGCCCCTTCATGTCGTCCGAGGGAAGCTCGACCACGGACACCGTCGTCTCGGCTGCGTGGCTCGCTGCCACGCGCTGGAGTGCGTCCGCGACGAGGTTCCGCGCGCGGCGCTTGGCCTCGTTCCGAGCCGCTTCCTCCTCCTGGCGCACGTGGCGGGCGAGCTCGTGCCGGATCAACTCCTCCGAGCGGTCCAGGACATAGCGCTTGGCCTCCTCGAGCGTCATCCCCGAGACCCGTTCGAGCTCGGCAAGCTCTCCGTCCCGGGCCTGTTTCAGCTCTTCCTGAAGCTCCTTGACGTGCGTCTCGCGGTCGCTCAGCCCCTGTTCGCGCCGCGTGAGCTCGGTCACACCGCCTCTTCGCGAGACGCGATCTCCGCCTCGCGCCGGGTCGTGTCCGCGTCCCGCTCGGCCTGCTCGAGCAAGAGCCGGCGCTCTCGCTGGGCCGCACCGACCGAGGTCGTGCCCAGCAGCCGCACGGCGAGCACGGCCGCGAGACCTCCTGCAACGAGCCCGATCACGATTCCAACGACGATGAGCATCGCTCGCTCCTGTCTCGACCGGCCGTGGCCGGAAGATCGGTTGTCCGCGGCTGCTCCGCGGACGCTCATCCGTCATTCAGCCCGCGTGGGGCTCGTTCCCGAATACGCCGACGCTAGAGAGGCGTTCTCCCTAGGACTGGTCGGGCTTGGTCGGAGTTCATCGGTTGGTCGTAGGAGTCAGGACGATTCGGAAATGCGCTCTATGCAGGAAAAACGAAGGATGAAGCGTTTCTATCCTAGCACCTCGCCCGCGGCCGACTCGACCGAATCCTCTCCAAACCCTTTTCGCGCGAGGAAGCGGGCCGTCGCCGGCGAGCGCCCGCGGCCGGCAACGATCCGCTCGGCGCGTGACTGCTCGGAGTCGAGCCCCGCAATCGCGTCCTCGATCACGTCCCGCGCGATCCCCTGCTGCTCGAGGTCATACCGGATCGCGGCATCTCCGGCTGCTCGGCCGGCCAGGGCCAGCGCGCGGTTGCGCGCGTAGCGCTCGTCGTCGACGATCCCGGCGCTCTTGAGCGCCGCCAGCGCCTCCGCGCGGTCGGCGGGTGCGATTCCGCGCCGCTCGAGCCGCTGGTCGAGGCGCTGCGCCGGGAGATCTCGCACGCGCAGCGCCGCTCCTGCCGTCGCGAACGCCGCCGCGCGACGGCGCTCGCGGGCGACGTCGCGAAGCCGCTGCCGGTCGAGCTCGGTCCCGGGAGACAGCCTCGCGCGGATGACCACGTCCGCCGGCAGCACGCGCCAGTCTTGACCGTCGAGCTGGACGAGCACACGCCCTCCGCGCTGCTCGCGAAGACCCGTCACCCGCGGCACTAGGACTTCGCCGCGACCTCCTCGCGCGCCTTCGCCTCGTCCTCGGCGTCCGCCGCGGGAAGGAGGCGGGCGGAGACGAGCTGCTCCGGCCCGGCGTCCGCCTGGATGTGCGTCACGATCGCGTCCGAGACGTCCGGGTGCTCGCGCAGGAAGGCGGCCGCGTTCTGCCGTCCCTGGCCGAGCCGCTCGTCACCGAAGCTGAAGTACGAGCCCGACTTCTGGACGATCTTCCGCTCGAGGGCGGCCTCCAGCACCGTCCCCTCCCAGGAGATCCCGGAGCCGTAGATGATGTCGAACTCGGCCTGCTTGAAAGGCGGCGCGACTTTGTTCTTCACCACCTTCACGCGGACGCGGTTTCCGACCGCCTCGACGCCTTCCTTCAGCGTCTCGATCCGGCGCATGTCGAGCCTCACCGAGGAGTAGAACTTGAGCGCGCGGCCACCCGGTGTTACTTCAGGCGAGTTGTGCACGACAACGTGGTCGACGAGATAGGTGTGGTTCCCTTCGATCTCGAGGTCGAAGCGCATGCGGTTCCGCGGAACTGCCCGCTGCACATATCTGCGAACAACACGCATCGGCACGGGCCGGAGCGACGTACGGGATGCGAGGCGAGTCCCGTTGAGATGGGCGTCGCTCATGTCTGGCTCCCATTGGAAGCGACCGCGAACGTTGGGATGGAGCTTGTAGGCCATCGACGGGTGAACATACGGAGCGATCCGTTCATGGAATCGGCGAGTGCGCTCGCCGCTGAAAAGCAGGCCCCGAGCCGTCACCGTTGGCCGGCCCATTCCGAGCTCTTCGCAGCGGCCTGCGAGCAACTCTCGATCGTCGCGCGAGAGCGCTTTCGCACTGATCTCCGCCTTGCCGTGGCCCCAGCGAGCGTAGGAGCCCGAGAATGTCCCATCGTCGAGGTACCAGATCGCCATCGCGCGCTCGTCCAGGGTCTGCACGAGTTCTTCGGTGATCGCGCACTTGGCCCCCGTGCCCGCGTAGATCTTCTCACGCAGCGGTACGAGTTGGGTCATGGGAATCGTGTCGAAACCGAGCCCATTTCCGGTGGGGGCCACCGGTCGGGCAAAGGGCGCCAGCATCTCGTGCTTCCAGTCGAGATACTGCTCCTGAGCTGGCCCGTGTCCAACCCGATACGCGACCTTGTGGTGGGACGTACGCCTCAGTGAGCCGTCTCCCAACATACCTCCGGCGATGAGCTGTTCCTGTGCGGGGGAGAGCGCGTAGTGCTTGACGGCAACGAGCACCTCGTCACCTTCGTCGATTTCCCCAGCCATGCGTTTGCCGTCCGGCGTGAAGATGAGGTGGTTCGCCGTGCACGCGAACTTCCGGCGTCCCGAGCCTCCGGCAGCCTCTACCTCGAACCGAAGCCACTCGTCGGTTTCGCCATTCTTGAAGTACCGCACGACCTTTCTCGGTGAGATCTCGCCCGTCTCGGGATCCATCGACATCACCTCGACCGGAAGTTCCTGATTCACGATCTTCCCGATCTTCTCGGTGGTGCCATCTGCAAGCACGACCCGAGCGCCGTACGAAAAGCAACCGAACATGACCCCGATCTTCTCCCGCAGCTGGTTCGTGAACAGGCAGATCGTGTCCGTGCGGTTGAGGGTGCCGGCCAGCTTCCGCAGCGCCTGGCTCATCAGCCGCGCCTGCAGGCCGACGTGAGAATCGCCCATCTCGCCCTCGATCTCCGCCTTCGGCGTCAGGGCGGCGACCGAGTCGACGGCGACCACGTCGAGCGCGCCCGAGCGGATGAGCAGCTCGGCGATCTCGAGAGCCTGCTCCCCGGTGTCCGGCTGGGAGACGAGCAAATCGTCGATGTTGACGCCGATCCGCTTTGCGTACTGCGGGTCCATCGCGTGCTCGGCGTCGATGAACGCACAGATGCCGCCGCGCCGTTGCGCCTCCGCCATCACGTGGTAGACGAGCGTCGTCTTGCCCGACGACTCCGGGCCGAAGACCTCGACGACCCGGCCACGCGGCAGCCCGCCGATCCCGAGCGCGAGATCGAGCGACAGTGAGCCGGTGGAAATGGCGGCGATCGAGACCTGCGCCCGGTCGTTCATCTTCATGACCGAGCCCTTGCCGAACTGGCGCTCGATCTGGCCGAGAGCGACGTCGAGAGCTTGCTCGCGATCCACGTTCAACCTCCTCCTAGCCGGACGGACTCGAGAACCTCGTACTGCGCTCCGCCCCGGCGCAGCACCGAATGATAGAGAGCGGCTTCGGACGGACTGACCACCCCGAGGTCGGGAAGCGAAGGGTGAAGACGAGGCGGCCGGCGGAAGCGCAGGACGGTGAGGTGCGGCAGCCATGGACGGTTCTCGCGCTCGTACACGCCGAGCTCTTCCAGCCGCCCGTGGAGGTCGCCGGCAAGCTTCGTCGCGCGCTCCTCCTCGTCGTCGTCGAAGACGAGCATGCCGACGCTTCTCGTCTCGCGGTAGCGGCGCAGGGACAGGCTGGGTGGCCGTGCAGCGGTGGCAGCGTCCCGCAGCGCTCCCGTGATCGGCCCGATCTTGGAGACGGGCCTGTACCCGAGGAACGCCAGCGTGACGTGGACGTTTCCGGGCGGGACGATCCGCACGTCTCGGGTCTTGCCGAATGACGTTTCCTGCCACGCCGCCAGCGGCTCGAGGACGTCCTCGGGGATGGGGAGACCGATGAAGAGCCGGATTCGCTCATCGCCGCCGACGCTAGCAGCGTAAGTGCTACTGGAGTGCGCCAAGAACCTGACGAATCACATGAAGAGCAGATACCGCGGCCCGACGCCTGATCACGCCCCGATCTCCCGGGGTCACGAAGTGCAACCCACTCCGTGCTCCCGGAAGCGCAGCCTCGATGTGCACGGTTCCCACGGGCTTATCCGCCGTACCCCCACCGGGACCTGCGATTCCGGTCACGGCGACCGCGACATCGGCCCGTAGATACTCTCGCGCACCGTCGGCCATGGCCCGGGCGACCTCCTGCGAGACTGCGCCGTGCTCAACAATGAGCTCGGCCGGAACGCCCAACTGCTCCACCTTGACGTGGTTGGAGTACGAGACCAGTCCGCCTACGAAGACATCGCTCGAGCCGGGAATTGCTGTCAGCAGCTCCGCCACGAGACCGCCCGTGCACGACTCCGCTGTGGCGAGCGTGAAGCCCCTCTCGCGACACTGGGCGAGAACGAGCTCGGCGATCGGTCGCTCGTCCTCGGCGAAGAGATACTCGGCGAGCTGGCGCCCCAGCACGCCGGCCAGCTCGTCTCCGCCGCCGACGAGATCCACGTGCACCTCGAAGTCCCGAGCGCAGACGGTCGCCTCCACCCCGGTCCGCTCGCCGCCGGCCTCGGCGAGCACGCGCGCGACCGCAGACTCGCTGACCCCGAAGAAGCGGAGGACGCGGCGCTCGGGCGGATCGGCGCGCTCCAGCACCCTGCGAACGGCCTCGGCTTCGAGCGCCATGCCCCACAGGCGCCGGAGCTCGTTGGGAGGCCCCGGAAGCGCGACCACCACGCAGCGGCCGGTATCGAGGACGATGCCGGGCGCGGTTCCCGCCAGCCCGAGCGAAAGCGCACCTTCGGGAAGCGACGCCTGCTTGCGCACGCCTCCCGCGAACTCGCCGTATGGCCGCCGAAGGCGCTCGGCGACGCGGCGCGAGACGCCCTCGATCTCCTCTTCGAGGCCGGAGTCGACGACGAGCTTCCGTCCGGCCACCCGGGCGAGCACCTCCACGGTCCGGTCGTCGTGCGTCGGACCGAGGCCCCCGGAGATCACGCACAGATCCGCTTCGAGCCCCTCACGCAACGTCGCCTCGAGCTCCTCGGGCCGGTCGCCGACGATCGTCACGCGGGCCGGCTCGACCCCGAGCCGGTGGAGCTCGTGGGCGAGGAACGGCCCGTTCAGGTCGCTGCGGTCGCCGCGGACGAGCTCGGTTCCGGTGACGACGACCGCGGCGCGCGGCTGCGTCAACCGGCCGCCGAGGCGAGCTTCATCTGCCCGCCGGGCAGCGCGACGACAACCCGGGGGTACCCGTAGCCGGGAAGCTTGCGGCGGACGCCGTTCACGCGCACGACGACATTCGCGGGTGCGGCGACCCTGAACCAGAGCTTCGAGCTGCGGAAAAACTGCTTCTGCCCGGGCTGGACGGTCCCTGCGAAAAGCTGCTTGCCCCCGGCGGAGCCGACACGCACCTCGAGATACGAGCCCGAGCCGTGGGTGGCACGGAGGTCGAGCGCGACGGACGACGGGACGTGCCGCTGCTTGTGAGGACGCATCGTTTGATGCTTCTTGGTCTGCTGCTTCGCCGGCTGGGGGTTCGAGCCGCCGCCGAACTTCCAGGCCGCGATCACGAGCGCCGTCACGACCGCGATCCCGCCGAGGACCGCGAAGACGACGCCGGACTGGATTCGCCGCTCATGGCCGCCGGCCGGCTGGCTCGCGCGTAACGGGCTCTCCTCCTCCCCCGCGACGTAGCGCGAGTTGTACTCGTCGACGTAGAGCTGGCCGTCCAGCCCCAGATACTCGGCGTAGGTGCGCAGAAACCCCTTGACATACGTCTGGGCCGGCAGGACGTCGAACTGCTCGTCCTCGAGCGCGCGCAGGTACTTGCTGCGGATCTTGGTCCCGTGCTCGATCTCGGGGAACTCGAGGCCCTGGCGCAGCCGCGCCTCACGCAGGCTGTTCCCGATCTCGAACACGCCGGGATTCTAGGCTAGCCGACGCTGTATCCGAGGTTTCTCAGGTCCAGAATCGCATCGGCGAGGCGTTTCTCGGCCGCAGAGGCCTTCGCGCGCGCCGCCGAGTAGCGGCTCGAGCTCTTGGCCGCCGCAGCCGTCGCGAGTGAGCCATAGGCGCCGGCGGCAGAGCCCATCGCGGCCACGATCTTGTCGTTCGCGGGCCGCGCGTACGCTGGTGGAGCGGAAGCGCGGAGGCGGGCGCCTGCGGCCTTGTACGCCTTCGAGAGCGAGCGGGCGGCCTTGGCCTGAGCCGCTCCGGTCTTCGCCAGCTTAAGCGCCTTGATTCCCGACGCTCTCGACGTGTTGAGCGTGCCAAGCGCCGCGCTGACGGAGGAGGCGTACGCCGACGAGGGAACGAGGTCGTAGAGCTTGGCATCCGAGACCGAGATCCCGCTCACGACCCGCTCGCAGTCCTCGAGCGCGCTCACGGAGCTGGTCTTCGAGTAGCAGACGGCCGCCGGAACCTCGGTCGCGCCCTGCTGCGGGAACGTAAAGATCGTGTAGAGACCGGTGGCGCTGCCGAACTTGAGCCCCGACGTCCGGTGGGCCTGGACCTTCCCGATCTTCACCACGTACGCCCTCGTGTTGTAGGCGCTGCGAGGCTGCGCGGACTCGTGTCCGATCAGCGCGAGCGGGAGGAGATACGGCCAGGTCAGATGCGCCTTCCCAAGGACCAGACCGTCCTTGTCGCCGGCGCTCGGCGACATCCCGACCGCTTCCTTCAACGGTAGGTACGGAACATCGGGGACGTTCTTGATTTCATGCCAGCCCGAGGGAATCGCCACGGTCGCCTTGCCTGCGGAGATCCCGCCCGCCGGCGCGGCCGCCTTCGCCTTGCCGCCGCTGTGGCCGACGAGGTACCCGCCCACCGCCAGCGCGACCACCACGACCGCCGCCAAACCCCAGACGAGCCCTCCGGGAAGCCCCCGGGCTGCCGGCGCGGCTACGGCACCGGCTTCTGCGGGCGGCGCCCCGGCGGTCGTAGGCGCGGCAGGCGGCGCCCCGGCAGCCGTCGGGGCTGCCGCAGGGACGCCGGCGGCCACCGTGGCGGAGCCGACGGTCGCGCCGGCGGGCAGCGCCACCTCGTCTTCGGCCGGCGCCGGCTCCTCGGGAGCCGGGACGGCGGTCTCGGGCTCCGAGACCTGCTGCACCGGGGCCGCCTTCGTCTGGTCGGCGCGCGTCGCGCTCGGAGCGGTATCCGGTTTCCGCTCGGGAGCCTCGTCGTCACGAAGGCCGATCTCTTCCGGCGTCTCGACCGGTGGAGGAATCGCGACGGCGGCCTTCCCTCCGTCGCCGAGCGCGGCCTCGAAGGCCTCCATCATCCGCACGGCCGACGCGTAGCGCTCTTCGGGGGTCTTGGCCATCGCGGTCGAGATGACGGCGTCGAGCTGCGGCGGCAGCTCGGGCCGCTCCTGGGTCAGCTGTGGCGGGGGATCGGCCAGGTGCGCGTACATGACCGCGACATCGGAGTCCTTCGGGAACGGGACGACGCCCGAGAGGCACTCGTAGAGGACGGTTCCGAGGGCGTAGATGTCGGTCTCCCGGGTTGCCGGCTCGCCGCGAATCTGCTCCGGGGCCATGTAGTCGACCGTCCCGACGAAATGACCGGTCTTGGTCAGGTTGGTGCCGCCGCGAACCTTGGTGACGCCGAAGTCGGCCAGGTAGGCGTGGTCGCGCCGGCCCGCCCGCACCAGGATGTTGTGCGGCTTGATGTCCCGGTGGATCAGGCCCGCCTCGTGTGCGCTGTCGAGCGCTTCGGCCACCTGCGCCAGGATCCGAAGGGTCCTGCCGGCGTCGAGCTCCCGCCCCACGATCAGGTCCTTGAGGGTCGCTCCCCGGATCAGCTCCATCGCGATGAAGAGCCCGTACTCGCTCTCGCCGGCCTCGTGGACCGTGACGATGTTCGGATGGTCCATCGCGCCCTGGATCCGCGCCTCGTGCCGGAAGCGCTCACGGAAGCCGGAGTCGACGCTGAGATCGGTCGAGAGCAGCTTGAGCGCGACTTTGCGGTCGAGGGAGAGCTGCGTGGCCTCGTAGACGGTGCCCATGCCGCCCTCGCCGATCAGGCGATCGATTCGGTACCCCTCGAGTAGGACGCCGTTCTCGAGCAACGCCGGGCTAACCGACGACCGTCACGACAGGCGGCGGCGGAGGTGGCGGAGGAGGAGGCGGGGGCGGCGGAGGTGGCGGCGGAGGTGGCGGCGGGCCCGCCGGTGGAGGCGGCGGTGGCGGCGGCGGAGGGGCCGCAGCCAGGGACGGAATGCCGCCGGCGAGCTTGATCTGGGCCACGCCCGGAGCCTTGGACGGCCCGGCGGGAGCCGGGATGCTTCCGGCAGAGTTGTTTCCACCGCTCTTCGTGCCCTTGCTCTTCGTCGAATGACCGATGAAGAACGCGGCGGCGAACGCGACGGCGCCCACAACGAGGGCGATCAGGGCGATGCGAAGGGGCTTACTCATCGAGGCCAGGAGATTGTAGTACGCCCCACTCAATCGAACAGGAGCAAAAGCCCGAAGAAGCCGAGGGCGAGGAGGGCCATCACGGCCAGATAGAGGCCGAGCAGCCCCATGATGGAGCCGGCGCGGGCGAGGCGCTCGCCGCCGACGCGGCCGAGCGAGATCCAGGACTGGCGACGGGCACTGCGCCCCAGGGCAACCGCCACGACGCCGAGCACGACCGCGACCGGGATCGAAGCGTAGCCCCCGATCAGGCTCACGTTGCCGTGCGAGTGGTAGGACCACACGGCGTATGCGAGACCGACCGGGATCGCGGCAGCCGCACCGAGGCCCGCGAGCACAGCCGCGCGCGCGCGCTCGTTCGGCACCTGCCGGGCGCTCCTCGTCCGCAAGGCGTCGTCCACGACGGAGATGTTAGCCCTCTAGCCGGTGGCCTCGAACATGCGCGACAGCTCGGCCTCGCCGACGAGGACCCGGCGCGGCTTCGATCCCTCGTAGCCCGAGATGATCCCGCGGCGCTCGAGCATGTCGATCAGGCGGCCGGCACGCGTGTAGCCGACGCGCAGGCGGCGCTGGATCAGAGAGACGGAGGCGGTCTGCGTCTGGACGACGATCTCAATCGCCCGCTCGAGCAGCGGATCCTCGTCCGGGTCGAATTCCTCGTCGCCCGAGTCACCCTCGGACACCGGTTCCGGGGCCTCCAGCAGCGACTCGTCCAGATCCTGCTCGCGCTGGTGCCGGCACTGCTCGACGACGAGCGCGATCTCCTCCTCGCTCACGTACGCGCCCTGGAGGCGCTGCAGACGCGAGGTCCCGAGCGGCTTGAACAGCATGTCCCCCTGGCCGAGCAGGCTCTCCGCGCCCTGCTGGTCGAGAATCACGCGGGAATCGGTCTGGCTGGAGACGGCGAACGCGATCCGCGAGGGGACGTTGGCCTTGATCATCCCCGTGATCACGTCCACGGACGGCCGCTGGGTCGCGAGCACGAGGTGGATGCCGACGGCGCGCGACTTCTGGGCGAGCCGGATCACGCAGTCCTCGACCTCCTGCGGCGAGATCATCATCAGGTCGGCGAGCTCGTCGATGACCACGAGCAGGTACGGCATCGTCGGCTCGCCGCGCTGCCTCAGGGCCCGGTTCGCTTCGTGCAGGTTGCGTGCGCGGGCGCTCGACAGCCGCTCGTAGCGGCGGTCCATCTCCGTGACGACGTTGTTGAGGACGGCCGAGGCCTCCTTCGGGCTCGAGACGACCGGGGTCAGGAGGTGCGGAATCGACTCGTAGTGGTTGAGCTCGATCTTCTTCGGGTCGATGAGGATGAAGCGCACCTCGTCGGGCGTCGAGCGCAGCAGCGTGGAGGTCAGGATCGTGTTGATGCAGCCCGACTTCCCCGAGCCGGTCGTGCCGGCGATCAGGAGGTGAGGCATCCGGGCGAGGTCGGTCCAGACCGGCGCGCCCGAGATGTCCTTGCCGAGCCAGATCGGCGCCAGGATGCGGATCTCGGTCGTCGCGAGCGCGTACGAGAGGTCGTCCTTGAGTGCCGCCACCTTCGAGACCTTCGTCCCGGGCGCCAGCTGGAGCTCGTAGCGGGTCACGCGCGGGCCCGAGATCTGGCCGACCACGGTCGCCTCGACGCCGAAGTTGGCGAGCGTCTGCACGAGCTGCTCGGCCACACGTGCGCCTGTCTCTTCGTTGCCGGCGGCCGCGGGATCGGAGCGGCGCAGGAGCTCGCGGTCCGGGAGCCGGTACTCCGACGCCCCCTCCGGCGGGCTCACGTCGAACAGGCTCGGCTGGTCGTCCTCCCGCTCGACGAGGAGCGGAGGCGGCCCAGGCGGATTCAGGCCGGCGGCGCCGACGACATCCGGGAAGTCGCGAGAGGCATCGACGAGCGGCGCGGCTGCCGGCGGCGGCTCGAGCGACGGGCCCCCGGACAGCGCGGTGACGGGCGGCGGCGTCGGCCATTCGAGCTTCCTGCGGGCCGCCCCTCCGACCCGGCGCACCGCATCCCCCGAGCGCCGAAGGAGCGCACCGATCGAGGCGCCGGAGACGAGCAGGACGCCGATCGCGATCGTCGTCCCTCCGAGGAGCTTCGATCCGCCGTGGCCGAGCAGCTTGGCGAACAGACCCTCCAGTCCCCGCCCGAAGTAGCCGCCGTGCGCGCTGCCGAGCGTGAGCACGAGCCCGATCCCGAGGATTCCGAGCCCGGTCCGGAACGGGCGCAGGTCGAGGATCGTGCTCCGGGCGACCATCAATGCTCCGATGCAGGCGAAGGCGACCGGAAGCGCATAGGCGAGGGAGCCGACGAGCGCGCGGAAGCCGTCCGCGATCCAGGCGCCGACGTAGCCGCCGCTCCAGTCCCCATACAGGACGGCGGCCATGAAGATCCCGAAGGCGACGAGCCCGAGCCCGATCAGCTCGGGGTGCTGCCGCCCGCGCGTCTTCGCGCCGCGCTTCCTCTTCCTGGTGCGTGCGGGCATGCGCGGCCTGAGCGCGCGCTTCTTTCGGCGCCTTGCCATCGCGCGCGTCCTTCGACGCCGAGCGCGTGACCCCTTCGCCTACGGGCCCTTGGCGCAGACGTCCAGGCCGAGCTTGCGTGCGAGTGAATCGGACTCCTTGTCGATCCGGCTCCCCTGCGCGTAGAGCTGCTTGATCAGAGGACCGTCGTGCGCCCTCGCAGCGTCCCAGATGTCTTTGAGTGTCTTTGCCTTCTGATCGAGCGTCAGCAGGAACTCGTCGACCGTGCCCCGGTCGCTCTCGGGCGGAGCGAGCTTCTTCATCCGGGAGACGTGGGCGTAGAAGAGATTGTGAGCCGGCGCCTGCAGCTCCGATCTCTGTCCCGGCGGAAGGGCCTCGACATTCGCGATCAGCCGGGAGCAGAGCGCGTTTGCCTGCTTGACATAGTCCTCGTGCGACAGCGCACCGCCGCCTGCCCCACCCCCGCCACAGCCGCCAGCGGCGAGCGCAGCGAGCACGACTCCGATCCCGGCTCGTCGCATTAGCGCCAGGTCGAGGCTTGTCGATACAGCTTCTGCGCGATGCTCCCCTGGTACGGGCCGTACATCGCGTCGGGCTGGTCGAAGTAGCCGTAGCTGTTGACCGAGACCAGCATCCCGAGCCCGTTCTGGACGTTGACCAGCCAGCCGCCGCCGCTCGAGCCGCCGGTCATGTCGCAGCCGATCGCGATCGTGGCCGGCTTTGCCCCCAGGTCGCTGTTTCCGTAGGGCGCGTCGCACACATACAGCGATTCGCCGTCGAACGGGTCGTCAGCCGGGTAGCCGCCGGAGACGTACTCCTGTCTTCGCAACTGGTTGAAGGCGATCCCCTGCCCGCCGACCGTGTCCACGAGCGTCTTCTGCTTCACGGGCGAGACGACGACCGCGGCCAGGTCGACCGCCGAGTCCTCGTTCCTGTACCAGCCCTGCGTGGTGAAGAACCGTTTCCCGACGAAGCGCCCGTATGGAGCCGTCCCGTTGTCGTAGCCGGGAACGAAGATCCAGCGCTTGTTGTAGAAGGACCTGCGCCCGCCGTTCGCCGCGCAGTGGCCGGCGGTCCAGACGACACTCTTGTTCTGGCTCGTGATCGCGGTGCCCGAGCAGACGTAGTCCCCATCCGGCGCCGAGAAGAAGATCTTGCCCCACGTACGGGCCGGGAGCGAGGTCGTCGGCCCGCTCCACCGGTACCGGTTGTACGGAAACGGATACCCCATCGCCTCGGTGACCTTGAAGGCGGACTTCCGCAGCCTGATGCTGCGGACGGCGCCCTTGGGCGAGGTCGGAGGCACGAGCGTCTTCTGCCCGTCCGGCGGCGGGATCGTGCTCGACGAGTCGGGCTTTCCGGGCTCCGCGATCAGCTCGATGGGCTTGGCGCTCTGCATCCGGTCGGTCGTCCAGTAGTCCGCCGCCGTGCCCTTCGCGCGCTCCGACGAGGGCCCGGCACTCACGATTTCCGTCTCGACCGGAGTCGCGCCCGCGACAGGAGCCTTCTTGCCGCTCCCGCCGCAGGCCGACAGCGCCAGGAGTGCGATCGGAAGGACCGGAAGCCAGGCGGCGGCGCGGCGCATCAGGCCGATAGCGCCCGCAGGTCCTCGGCGGCGCGGCCGAGCAGGTTTTCCCGCAGGTCGAACAACCCCGCCCAGAGCGAGCTCGTGTCGGGAGACGAGCCGATGTCCACGGCCGCCGTGAGCCCCTGCAGGGCCCGGATCAGGACGGCCAGCTCGAGGTATGTCTGCGCGACCCGCGTCGCCGATGCATGGACGCCCGCCCTCGTCAGCACCGGCTCCCAGTCGATCAGCTCGGCCGGACCGGGCTCGCCGTACCACGAGCGGCCCTCGGTCCGCTCCGGCTCGAGCTCGAGCAGGAAGCGCCCCAGCGGCCGCTCGAGACCGGCGATCGCAGTCTCGGCCCGGTCGGCGGCGCGGCGCAGGGCGGCCTGGCGGCGGCCGGGAGTGCAGGGCTCTGCGTCCCCGCGAGCCCAGCGCTCGAGCAGGCGGCAGAAGGAGAGCGACGCAACCTCGCAGGCCACGAGCTGGGCGACGAGGCGACGCACGGTCCGCTCGTCCACGCCGTGCTCAGCGAGCGCCTCGCTCCAGTGGGCGATCTTGGTCGGCATCAGACTTCGATTACAACAGGAAGGATCATCGGGCGGCGGCCCGTACGGTCGTAGACGAGCTGGCCGATGCCGTCGTGGAGGTGCTCCTGGAGGAGCTTGATCTCGTCGATATTGTCCGCAAGGCAGGACTCGAGCACCTGGCGGGCCTCGGCGCGCATCTCCTCGAGCAGAGGGCCTGACTCGGCGAAGCCGCGGGCGATCAGCTCCGGCGGGCCGGCAGCCGATGCGCCGTTCGTGCTCGCGAGCGTGGCGACGACGATGAGGACGCCGTCCTCGGACAGGTGGCGGCGGTCTCGCAGGGCGACGTCCTTGACGTCCCCGACGCCGAGCCCGTCGACGAACGTGACACCGGCCTCGACCTGGTCGACGACACGCGGGCCGTTGGGGCCGAGCTCGACGACCGTGCCGTTCTCGGCCATGATGATCGCGCTCGCCGGCACGCCCGCCTCTTGCGCGAGCCGGGCATGGGCGGCCAGCATCCGGTACTCGCCGTGCACGGGCATCACCGCCTTCGGCCGCAGCAACGACAGAATCGTCCGCAGCTCCTCCGAGTTGGCGTGCCCGGAGACGTGCACGGGCGCGATCTCCTCGTGCAGGACCTCCGCACCGAGCTTCGTTAGCTCGTTGATCGTGTCATGGATGCGGAGCTCGTTGCCGGGAATCGGCTTGGCCGAGATGATGACCGTGTCGCCACGCTCGACCTTGACCGCCGGGTGGTCGTTGTAGGCGACCCGCGTCAGCGCCGAGAGCGGCTCGCCCTGGCTGCCCGCACAGAGCACCATCACCTCGCGCGCCTTGAACTCGTCGAGCCGCGCGGTCTTGATCACCGTGTCGTCGGGGACGTCGACGTAACCGAGATTGCGGGCGATGTTGAGGTTCTTGCGCATCGAGCGGCCGACGACCGCGACCTTTCGGCCGACCTGCACCGCGACGTCGATCGCCTGCTGCATCCGATGGATGTTGGAGGCGAACGAGGAGATGACCACGCGGCCCTGGCGGGCCGGGATGATCTGGCGGAACGCCTCGCCGACGACACGCTCCGAGCGCGTGATACCCGGCCGCTCGGCGTTGGTCGAGTCCCCGAGCAGCAGGTCGACGCCGCGATTGCCGACCTCGGCGAGCTTCCCGACGTCGGTCTTGAACCCGTCGACGGGCGTGTGGTCGATCTTGTAGTCCCCGGTGTGGACGACGCGGCCGGCCGAGCTTTCGAGCACGAGCGCGACCGCGTCCGGGATCGAGTGGGCCATCCGGATCGCCTCGACCGTGAACGGGCCGATCCGGGCCGGAGGCTCCTCCGGGACGAGCTCGTGCAGCTCGGTCGAGCGCAGCAGGCCGTGCTCGTCGAGCTTCGAGGCCACGAGCTCGAGCGTCAACTTCGTGGCCCAGACCTGGGGGACGCGTACCTCGCGCAGCAGGTACGGAAGGCCTCCGACGTGATCCTCGTGCCCGTGGGTGAGGACGACGGCGCGGACCTTCGCGGCCCGCTCCTCGAGGTAGCCGAAGTCGGGCAGGACGAGATCGACGCCGAGGTGCTCGTCCCGCGGAAACGCGAGACCGGCATCGACGACGAGGATGTCGTCGCCGAGCTCGAACACCGTCATGTTCTTGCCCACCTCGCCGAGCCCGCCGAGCGGGATGATCCGCAGCACGTCTGTCATCGAGATGAAGTCTAGGCGGGAGCGGCGGCCAGCAGGCCGGCACGCTCGAGGCAGGCCCGCGCGCGCTCGGTTTCCGCCGGGGTCGCTTCGACCATCGGTAGCCGGTAGCCGCCGACGTCCTGTCCGAGCAGGTTGAGCGCGGTCTTCACCCAGATCGGCCCTACGACCACCCCGATCAGCTCATAGATCGGCTCGAGCTCGTCGTTGATCCGCTTCGCGCCCGCGGTGTCTCCCTCCCGGAAGAGGCGGATCATCTCCTTCACCTGCGGCCCCACGAGGTGAGTGTGGACGCAGACGCCGCCGGTGCCGCCGAGCTCGAGGAAAGGAAGGACCAGGTTGTCGTCCCCGGCGTAGAGCGCGAGGTTGGTCTCGGCGACGATGCGCCGCGCCTGATCGAGGTCGGCGTTCGCCTGCTTGACGCCCCGGACCGTCGGGATCTCCTCGGCGATCTCGACCAGTGTCGCCGGCTCGATGTTGATGACGCACCGGCCCGGGATGTTGTAGGCGATGATCGGCTTGTCGCTGGCGGCCGCGACCGCGCGGAAGTGCTCGACGATCCCGCGCTGCGGAGGCTTGTTGTAGTACGGCGTCACGACGAGCAGGCCGTCCACCCCCACTTTGTGCGCCTTCTCCGTCAGCTCGACCGTGTGCTGGGTCGAGTTCGTCCCGGTCCCGGCGATGACGGTTGCCCGCTCGCCGACCTCGTCCAGCGCGGCCTCCCAGAGCTGCGCCTTCTCGTGGTCGCTGAGGGTGGGCGATTCACCCGTCGTTCCGGTGACGACGAGCCCGTCCGAGCCGTTGTCGACGAGGTAGCGCGCGAGCGCCCGGAACCGGTCGAAATTGATGCGGCCGTCCGCGTGAAACGGCGTCACCATTGCGGTCAGGACCTCTCCGAGCACGCGCCTAGTCTACTCCGGGCCCCGGCGCGAGTAACGACTCGAGCCCGACCGTGAGCCCGGCCGGGAGATCGCCGAGCCGCTCCAGCGCGAGCAGGACCCCTGGGACGAATGCCTCACGGGAGAGCGTGTCGTGCCGGATCGTCAGGAGCTGGCCCGGCCCGCCGAGCAGCACCTCCTGGTGCGCGACGAGCCCCGGGAGCCGGATCGAATGGATCGGCGGGTCGCCCGGGAGCCGGTCGGCCGTTGCCTTCGCGGTGCCCGACGGTGCGTCCACCTTGGTCTCGTGGTGGAGCTCGACGATCTCGACGGCCGGCAGATGGCGCGCCGCCTCCTCCGCGAAGCGCATCATCAGCACGGCTCCGACGGCGAAGTTCGGGACGACGAGCAGCGCCACGCCGCGGTCGCGGGCCCGCTCCCCCAGCTCGCTGAGGTCGGCTCCGCTCGTCCCGACGATGCACGGCACTCCCTGGTCGAGGCAGGTCTTGACGTTGCCGGCGACGGCGTCGGGTCGCGTGAAGTCGATTGCCGCGTCCAAGCCTTGGACCTCAGGAGGATCGCCGGGCCCGATCCCGCGCACGTCGTGGCCGGCCTCCTCGAGCGCCGGAGCGAGCACCGACCCGACGCGGCCGCGGTGCCCGAACAGAGCGATCTTCACGCCGCTGCGGCGGCCGTCGTGCGGACGAGCGCCGGATTCACGCCCCCGACGGCATCCATGAACCGCTCCTCGCTCGGACCGATCCCGGCGGCCGAGAGCCGGTCCGGCGCGAGCAGCACCCCTGCCAGCTCCGCGAGCGCATCCGGCTCGACGGCGTCGATCTCGGCGCTCAGCCGGTCGAGTGACAGCAGCTCCGTGTCCGAGATCAGCGACTTCCCCAGCCTGCTCATCCGGGCCGAGGTCGACTCCATCGCGAGCATGATGCGGCCCTTCAGGTTCTCCTTCGCCCGCTCGAGCTCGTTCTCGCGCAGATTCCCGGCGGCGACGTCGGCGACCTGCTCGGAGGCGATCTCCAGGCATGCGGCGAGGTTTTCCTCACGTGTGCCAACGTACAGGCCGATCTGGCCCGAGTCCGTGTACTGCGAGGCGAACGTGTAGACCGAGTAGGCCATCCCCCGCTTCTCGCGGATCTCCTGGAACAGCCGGGAGGAAGCCGAGCCGCCCAGGATCCCGTCGAGGAGCGATGCGGCGAAGCGGCGCCGGTCGGAGCGCGCGATCCCGGGCGCGGCCAGGCAGACGTGGTACTGCTCGGTGTCCTTCCGCTGGAACCGCACCCCGGGCGGCGGCGTCTTCACGAGCGGTGAGCGCACCCTCCTCTTCGGGGCGGTGCCGTCGACGCGCTTGTCCGCCGCCTGCTCCAGCAGAGACAGGAGCCGGTCGTGCTCGACATTGCCTGCTGCTGCGACCACCACGTTCCCCGGCAGGTACATCGCTCGATGGAAGGCCATGAGCGAGCGGCGCGTCAGGGACGAGATCACGTCGGCCGAGCCGATCACCGGGCGGCCGAGCGGATGGGACCCGAAGACGGCCTCCGTCACCAGGTCGTGGACGAGGTCCTGGGGCGTGTCCTCGTACATCGCGATCTCCTCGAGCACGACCTCCCGCTCGGCGTCGAGGTCGGCGAACACGGGCGCGTAGACCATGTCGGTCATCACGTCGAGCGCCGTCTCGAGGTGGTGGTCGGCGACCCGGGCGTACACGACCGTGTGCTCGCGCGAGGTGGCCGCGTTCAGCTCGCCGCCGAGCGAGTCGAAGGCCTCGGCGATCTGCTGCGCCGTATACGACCGCGACCCCTTGAAGAGCAGGTGCTCGATGAAGTGCGAGATCCCGGCCTTCGCATCGCGCTCGTCGCGTGACCCGGCCCCGATCCAGAACCCGATCGAGACCGACCGCACCTGCGACAGGCGCTCCGAGATGACGCGCTCGCCGGAGTCGCGCTCAGAGAGGACGTACTTCTGCTGCACGGAAGGATCGTAACGGGGGCTCGCTCAGCCGAGGCCGATGCGGGCGAGCTGGCGCCGAGCCTAGCTGGATTTCCCGCAGACGCGGAAGCCGTAGCCCTGCTCGAAGTTGGAGACGCGGGAGTTCAGTCGCAGGGCTTCCGCGTAGACGTTCACGATCTTCTGACGGTCGACGTTCTTCGCCGCCGCCGCAGCGTCGTCGAGCTTCGAGGCGATCTGGTCGAGATCGTCGAGCGTGTTCTTCCAGTCGCTCTCGGTGTCCTTGGGAGGCTCGAGGCGTGCGAACTCGCTCCGCGCGCCGCGCACGTTGTCGGCGAGCTTGTCGAGGATCGGACCGGACCGCCGGATGTCCTCGTCCGAAGCCGACGGATCGGTCGGGCTCTTCGCGGGTGCCTGCTTCTGCAGCTGCACGTTCTTCTCCCTGTACTTCGTGCAGATCGCGTCGCCGCGGCTGATCAGCTCGGCCTTCGTCAAGCGCTTCCCGCCGCCTCCGCCGCCGCAGGCGGCGAGCACGAGGACCGCCGCCAAGAGAACCAAACCGAGTCGAAGCACGGCAGAACAGTAGCCGCGAGCTAGCTGCGGTTCAGGAACACCGTCGCGGCGCCGAGGAGACCGGCCACGCCGAGGCCGCCGATCACGCCCGCGAGCACGGCGGCGAGCACGGAGCTGAAGGCGAGCGAGAGCCCGGTCAGGACGGCAAGCCCGATCGTGCTCGGGTAGGTCGCTCGCAGCGCGGCCTTCCACCACACCTGGAGCGGAGCCACCGGCCGGGACGCGAAGAGCCTGCGGCGCGGATCGGCGAGGACGAAGATGGTTCCGCCGGCCACGCCGAGCGCGAAGCCCAGCCCGGCAGCCTGCCTCGTGGCGCCCGCCGCGATCGCAGCACCCAGCCCACCCCCGGCGAGGGCGAACCGGATCGCCGTGACCCCGGCGAGCGCCCTGAGACCCGTCTGCTAGCGCCTCTCCCGCCGGCCGCCGCGATCGCGGCCGCCGCCGCGCCGGTCGCGGTCCGACCGCTCCTCGCGCTCGCGCGGAGGCGCGTCCTTCGCGCGCTCGATCAGCTCCTCGGGCTGGACGAGCCCGCCGTTCTCGTGCTTGGCGATCAGCTTGAGGCCGATCCGGCCGCGGTCCTTGTCGACCTCCTGGACGACGACGTCGACGACGTCCCCGCGGCTCATCACGTCCTCGATGTGACCGACCCGTCCCGGGCCCACGTTGGACACGTGCAGCAGCCCGTCGGTTCCCTTCGTCAGCTCGACGAAGGCGCCGAACTGGGTCGTCTTCACCACCTTGGCCCCGAGGTAGGTGTCCCCCACCTCGGGCTCCTTGGTCAGCGACTGGATCGCCGCGATCGCAGCGTTCGCCTTCGCTCCCTCGGTGGCGTAGATGAGGATCATGCCGTCCTCCTCGATGTCGATCTGGACGTCGTGGTCGCCCTCGAGCGAGCGGATCGTCTCGCCCCCCTTGCCGATCACCATCCCGATCTTCTCGGGATCGATCTTCATCGACGAGATCCGCGGCGCGTGCTCGGCGAGCTCCTCCCGCGACTCCGGGATGGCCTCCGCCATCTTGTCGAGGATGAACTCGCGGGCCTGCTTGGCCTGTTCGAGCGCATTGCGCATGATCTCCTGCGTGACGCCGGTGATCTTGATGTCCATCTGCAGCGCAGTCACGCCCTCACGCGATCCCGCGACCTTGAAGTCCATGTCGCCGAGGTGGTCCTCGGCTCCCTGGATGTCGGTCAGGATCACGTAGTCGTCGCCCTCCTTGACCAGGCCCATGGCGATCCCGCCGACGGGCCGCTTGATCGGCACGCCGGCGTCCATGAGCGCAAGCGTCGATCCACAGACCGAGCCCATCGAGGACGAGCCGTTCGACTCCAGCGTCTCGGAGACGATCCGGATCGTGTACGGGAACTCGTCCGGTGCCGGGATCATCGGCTCGAGCGCCCGCTGCGCGAGCGCGCCGTGACCGATGTCGCGCCGCTTCGGGCCACGCATGAAGCCCGTCTCACCGACCGAGTAGGGCGGGAAGTTGTAGTGGTGCATGAACCGCCGCTCGGACTCGAGCGACAGATCGTCGATCCGCTGCCCCTCCTTGGCGGTGCCGAGGGTGAGCAGGCTCATGATCTGCGTCTGGCCTCGCGTGAACAGCGCCGAGCCGTGTGTACGCGGCGAGACGCCCACCTCACAGGTAACGGTGCGGATCTCGTCCGTCCCGCGGCCGTCCGGGCGGCGCTTCTCAACCGCGATCTTGCGGCGGACGAGGCTCTTGTAGACGGCTTCGGCCGCCCGCTTGACAAACTGCTTCGTCAGCGAGTCCTTGACCACCGGCGCCTCGCCCTCGACGGTCATCGGACCGACCGGGAAGGGGAGCTCCAGGGTCTCGAGGATGCGGTCGAACAGCAGGTGGCGCTTGGCCGACTTGAGCTCTTTCGAGTCCTGCTCGGCGTCGGTGAGCGCACGCAGGTCGTCCTCGAACTGCTCGCGCACCGGCCCCTCGACGGCCTCCAGGCGGAGACGCTCGAGAATCAGCGCCAGGCTGGCACGCACCTGCGTCTGACGAACGATGTCGTCCTCGGTCGAGTCCATGTTCAACGGCGGACAGAGCTCGTCGACGAGCTCCTCGACGACCGCTCCACCCTCGCGCAGGCCCTGTGACCGGATCCGCTCGCGAATCGTGTCGCCGTGCTCGACCTCGAGCTCGGCCGTCAGGTCCGGGTCGAGCCACTTCGGCTTGCCCGCCTGCCGCGCCAGCTCCTCCTGAGCCTCGCATAGCTTCACGATCTCGGTGTGAGCGAGTTCGAGCGCCTCGAGCAGATCCTCCTCCGGAATCTCGTCTGCGCCCGCCTCGACCATCGTCAGCCCTTCCTTGGTGCCGACGACGATCAGGTCGAGGTCGGTCTCCTCGATCTCGGGCAGAGTGGGATTGATCACGAGCTCGCCGTCGAGCCGGCCGATTCGCACGGCCCCGACGGGACCGCTGAACGGAAGCGGCGAGATCATCAGTGCCGCCGAAGCGCCGTTGATGCAGAGAATGTCGTGCGCGGTCACCAGATCGGCCGACAGCACGGTGCAGATCACCTGCACCTCGTTGCGAAAGCCCTTCGGCCACAACGGCCGGATCGGACGGTCGATCATCCGCGCCGTCAGGATCGCGCGCTCCGTCGGTCGCCCTTCGCGCTTGAAGAAGCCGCCGGGGATCTTCCCGGCCGCGTACATCCGCTCCTCGACGTCGACGGTAAGGGGGAAGAAATCCGCCCCCTCGCGGGCCTCCATGCGGCCCTGCGCCGTCGCCAGGACCATCGTGTCGCCGGAGCGCACGACCACGGCGCCGTCGGCCTGTTTCGCAAGCTTGCCGGACTCGAACGTGATCTCCTTCCCGCCGACGGTCTCCTCGACCGTGGCGAGTCGTTCAGTAGCTACTGCCATTTGGTTCCTCCAGTCCTTCTGGAGAGTGGAGGTTTGAGTCAGCTCGGGTCGGCTCTCCGGGCTCGCTCAAACTTCCACCCTCCGATTCGTCAGGGCGTGCAGCGAAGTGTTAGCGCCTCAGCCCCAGCTCCTTGATGAGGGCGCGATAGCCCTCGAGGTCGTTGCGTTGCATGTAGTTGAGCAGACGCCGCCGGCGCCCGACGAGCTTGAGCAGGCCGCGCCTCGAATGGTGGTCCTTCGAGTGAGCGCGCAGATGCTCGGTCAGGTCGTTGATGCGCCTCGTGAGGAGGGCGACCTGCACCTGCGTAGAGCCGGTGTCCGACTCGCCCTTGCCGTGCTGGCCGACGATCTGCTGCTTGTCTTCCTTTGTGAGGGTCAATTGCACCTCCTTAGATGACTCCGCAGTCCCCGCACGGCGCGAAAGGAAGAAACGCGCGCGGCCGAGGCTGCGGTCGAGGAATAGGGTAGCAGCGGTTGCCGGTACGCCGGCGATCCGCGGGACCGTCGAGGTTACGGCCGCGTGCCAGGCTTCAACCTGGCACGCACACCGCGTCGGGATCCAGGGGCCTGGCACGCACACCGCCTCGGGATCCAGGGGGCCCACATTGCGGCGGACAGCGGCTATAACCAGGTATGGGCAAGGCGATCGCGACGCTTGCGGGACTAGCAGCCGCCGCTGTCGTCTCCGCCGTCCACGCGTCGCCGATCGGCACGACCTGGAGCCAGTTCCACTTCAACGCCGCACACACCGGCGCGAATCCGCAGGAGAGGACCCTCGGCCCCGGCAACGTCGGGAGGCTCGCACAGGCGTGGTCGCGCGCGACCGGTGCCGCCGTCGAGTCGTCCGCCGCCGTCTCCGGCGGGATCGTCTACGTCGGCTCCGACGATGGACGGCTACACGCGTACGACACGGCGAACGGCACCGAACGCTGGGTCGCCGGCCTCGAAGGCGAGTCGACGCTCGTGGGCTCGCCGGCCGTCGCCGGCGGAGCGGTGCTCGTCCTTACGAGCTCTTCGCTCGTTCAGGCCTTCGACGCCACCTCCGGGGCGCCGCTGTGGAGCCGGCCCGTCTCCGCGGTCGAAGGCCTCTTTCCGGGCTCGCCCACCGTGGCCGCGAACGTCGTCTACGCGGTCGTCGAGGACCTCGCCGCGCTCGATACCCGCACGGGGGCGGTCCTCTGGACGCGATCCGGCGCCGGCTGCTTCGTCTGCTCGCCGCCGGTCGCGGGAGGCGTTCTCTACCTCGGAGCCGGCCCCGCGGCCGGGCGGCGCTTGCTCGCCCTCGACGCGCAGACGGGCGCCCAGCGATGGTCGTTCAAGCCTCACGTCGTAGGAGACTTCTCCTGGAGCGCCTCGGCGGCCGTCGCCGGCGGGAGAGTGTTCATCGCGGGGTGGGCGACCCCGACCAGGACGGCGAAGCAGAAGGCGTACGCGCTGTACGCGTTCGACGCGGCCTCCGGCGCAAAGCAGTGGAAGCTCGCGGTCGGCAAGTCGAAGTACCTGACCGGATCCTCACCCGCCGTTGCGCGCGGAGTCGTCTACTACGCCTCGCCGGGCGGACGGCTCTACGCCGTCTGGGCCGCGAGCGGAAAGGTGGTCTGGGCGAAGAAGATCGCCGTGACCGACTCCTCCCCGGCGGTGGCAAACGGTGTCGTCTACGTGGGCGCGGGACGGGCGGTCTACGCATTCGGCGTCCGGAACGGCAAGAAGCTCTGGAGCGCCCGAGCCGCCGCCGCCATGAGCTCGTCTCCCGCCGTCGTCGACGGGTCGCTCTACGTCAGCTCGTCCGACGGCGTGGTCCACGCCTACCGCCTGCCCTAGGCTCCTGAGCCGATGCGCGCGGCAATTGCAGCCGGGCACCCCGCCACCGTCGAGGCAGGAGCGGAGATCCTCGAGGAAGGCGGAACCGCGGCTGACGCCGCGGTAGCCGCAGCGCTCGCCTCGTGTGTCGCCGAGACGATCATGACCGGCTTCCTCGGAGGCGGGCACGCAATTTACTTCGACGCAGCCGCCCGGCGAGTCCGGAACCTCGACTGCTTCGTCGCCGTCCCCGGCCTCGGTGCGGAGAGCCGCGAGGCGGAGCTCGTCCACCTCGAGATCCCGTTCGGAGCAGAGATCGTGCATTACTCGGTCGGGATCGCCTCCTGCGGCGTGCCGGGGCTCCCCGCGGGGCTCGGCGAGCTCTGGGGCGCTCACGGGCGGCTGCCCTGGCCCCGGCTGGTCGAGCCCGCTCTTCGCCTGGCCCGCCACGGCGTCGAGCTCCCTCCCGCCCATGCCCTCTGCCTGGCCATGCTCGCCCCCGCGATGACCAGGAACGAGGGACAGCGGATCTACTCGCCGGGTGGAACGCTGCTCGAGGCCGGCGGCCGGCTCGAGCAGCCGGGCCTCGCCCCCGCCCTCGAGCTCGTCGCCGAGGAAGGCGCGCACAGCGCGTATCGGGGCTCGATCGCAGACGCGCTGCTAGAACTGATGAACGAACGCGGAGGGCTGGTGACCCGCGAAGATCTCGCCGCCTACCGGGTCGAGTGGGCGGACCCGGTCGAGGTCTCGTACCTCGGGCTCCGGTTCCTCACCCGCGGGGGGCTCTCGGGCGTGCCCGAGAGCGTTGTGCGCCTCCCCAGGTTGCGCGCGCTGAGCGAGACGGAGCGCGTCCTGGCTCTCGTCCCGGTTCTCGCCGCGCCTCCGGGCGGCGACGGCGACACCACGAACATCAGCGTCGTCGATCACGCGGGCAATGCGTGTGTCCTCACGACAAGCCTCGGGCTCGGCTCCGGCGACTTCCTTCCCGGCTTCGACATGCACCTGAACAGCATGCTCGGCGAGATCGATCTCATGACCGTCCCGCTCGAGCCCGGCGAGCGAATGGGAAGCATGATGGCGCCCAGCGCCCTGCTCGACCGCGCCGGACAGCTCGTGCTCGCCGGCGGAGCCGCCGGGGGAACGCGGCTCCGAACCGCGCTCCTCGGCGTCGTCTCCGGGATCGTGGACGAGCGGCTCGCAGCCGCGGAAGCGATCTCGCGACCCCGCTTCCATCCGGCCGGATCGACGCTCAACGCGGAGCCGGGAGTCGACGAGCCTGCCCTCGTCGCCCTGGAGGAAAACGGCTGGAGTGTCCGCCGCTGGGCCTCGCAGCACCACTATTTCGGCGGCGTGAGCGTCGTCACGAGCGCGGACGCCGCCGGCGATCCCCGGCGCAACGGCGGTGCGGCCGTCCTGACGTAACTCCATCTAGGCAGGACGCGTCGCCGAGCGCGTCTGTTCGACGTCGCGGCCGATCTGCTCGACGAGCTCCTGCTCGGTCTCGAACGACCGCTCGTCGCGAAGGCGCTTCCACAGCTCGACGACCAGCCGCTGGCCGTACAGGTCGCCCTCGAAGTCGAGCAGGAACGCCTCGACCCGGCGCTCTTCCCCGCCGTAATGCGGGTTCGTCCCGATCGAGACGGCGGCCCGGTTGCCGGCGGCGGCGCCCGCGTAGATCCCGTAGGCGGGCACGAGCAGCTGCGGGTCGACCGAGAGGTTCGCCGTCGGGAAGCCGAGCGTGCCGCCGCGCGCGTCGCCGGCAACCACGGTGCCTTCGACCTCGGGCGGCCGGCCGAGCATCGACGCAGCGCGCTCTATCTCTCCTGCGTGCAAGAGCTTCCTCAGCTGGCTGGAGGAGGCGCCCTCGACGAGCGGGACCGGCCTGACGTCGAAGCCGAGCCGTTCGAGCAGGGCGAGATCCCCGGACCTCCCGCGTCCGAAGCGGAAGTTCGCGCCGGCGACCAGCACCTCCGTGCCGATCGGACGCAGCACCGATTCCACGAACTCTTCCGGTTCGAGCTTCGCGAGCTCGAGCGTGAACTCGACGACCAGCGTCTCCTCGACCCCGAGCTCCGCAAGCAGCTCTAGGCGCCGCTCGAGCGTCGAGAGCAGCTCGACCTCGTATCCGAGCGCGATCCGCGGATGCGGGTCGAAGGTGACGACGGTGGGCGTCGGCCCGGCGTCGAGCGCCGACTGGATTACCCGCCGGTGCCCCCGGTGGACGCCGTCGAACGTCCCGATCGCGACCGCGCGCCCTCGGGACTCGAGCTCCTCGGGCATCCGGGCGACCTTCACGACGCGAGAATACGCTCGGCCACCTCGAGCAGGCCGACCCCGTTCGAGTGCCCGGGCTCGTCGGCGTCGAGCGTCTCGACCAGGCAGCCGCGCCACATCCCGGGCCGCTCGGCCAGCGTGCCGTCGAAGTCCCAGAGGACGAGGCCGCTCACGGGATCACGGTGCCGTCGACTGCGACGAGCTCGCCTGCGTGCATCACGCGCACCTGCTCGGCGACGCGCTCGCGTCCCTGGCGGATCGCCGTCGCCGTCGTCTCGTCCACCTCCCGGGCAGGAAGGAACGGAAGCGCGTCGGACGGGGGCAGGATCCGGTCAGGATCGGCGTCCTCGACCCGGAACGGCCCGACCTCCGTACGGCGGAGCGTTCGGCAATGCCCGCCCAGTTCGTCGGCGATCGCGCGGACATACGTCCCAGAGCTGACACGCAGGTCCAGCGTGACCGTCTCGCCGCTATACGTGATGACGTCGAGCGCGTCGATCCGCGAGCGCCGCCGCGGCATCTCCAGGGGAACACCACGCCGGGCCAGGCGATAGGCGCGCTCGCCGCCGATCTTCACGGCCGAGGCCGCGGGGATCGGCAGCTCCACCTCGCCGCGGAGGCGCTCGAGCCGCTCTCGGAGCTCGCTCTCCGGCGGAGGATCGGCTTCCTCGACGTGACCGCCTTCTAGATCGCCGGTCGACGTCCGGGCGCGGAGGTCGATCTCCGTCACGTACCGCTTGTCCAGTCCCACGAGCCACGGTGCGAGTCTAGTTGCCGCGCCGGACAACACCAGCAGGAGGCCGCTGGCGAACGGATCGAGCGTCCCCGCGTGACCCGTGCGGGCACCAGTCCTGTTCCGGATCGAGCGCACGATCGCGAACGACGATGGGCCGGAGGGCTTGTCGATCAGCCAGAGACCGCTGGGGCGAAGCGCGCGCGGAGGCACCCTAGGCCGGGGCCTTGGCCGCGGCCGTGAATTGCTCCCGGATGAACGCGATCAGCTCGTCGAGCGGAAGCTCGCTGGAGAAGCCGGCCGCCTGCCGGTGCCCCCCGCCGCCGGCCTTGCGCGCGATCTCGGACACGTCCAGCTCGTCCCCGCTCGAGCGCAGGGACACGCGGTGCTTCGGGCCTCCGCGCGTCGGCGGCTCGCGAATCAGGACGGCCATGTACGCCCCTTCGACGGCGCGGAGGTAGTCGATGATCCCCTCCGAGTACGGCTCGACCGCGCCGACCTCGAGAAAGTCGTCGCGCAGGAGATAGGCGATCACCAGCCGCCCGCCTTCGTAGACCTCCGCCCGCTCGAGCGCGCGCGCGAGCAGCTTGAGCTTCGCGAACGCCACGCTCTCGTACACGCCCTGGAACACCCGGTGGAGGTTGGCTCCGGCCTCCACGAGCTCGGCCGCCAGCCGCAGGGCGCGCGGGGTCGTGTTCGTGTACTGGAAGCGACCCGTATCGGTCACGAGCGCGATGTAGAGAGCCTCCGCGATCTCGGGCGTGAGCTCGACGCCCAGCAGGCGGAGGAGATCGCGCAGGATCTCCCCGGTCGACGACGCGTCGGACACGATGACGTTGATGTCGCCGAAACGGGTGTTGTCGTGATGGTGGTCGATGTCGACGACCAGCCGCGCGTGCTCGAGCAGCCCGGACTGGTCGCGGCCCAGCCGGCTCTCGTTCGCGCAGTCGAGCGCGATCAGGATGCGCTCTGAGGCGTCGGAGGGAATCTCCCGCCTGAGCTCGTCCAGCTGCATGAAGTCGTATTCGGCAGGCAGCGGCACGTCTCCGTAGAGGTACATGACGGTGTCTTTCCCCAGCACGTCCAGAGCGAGCTTGGCGGCGAGGAGCGATCCCAGAGCGTCCCCATCGGGATTCTCGTGGGTCGTGAGCAGGAAGCGGTCGTGCTCGCGGATCGCCTGCGCCGCGGCTTCGAGTTCAGTCGTCGTCTGGGGCGAGCTCATCGATTAGTTGGGACATCCGTACTCCCCGCTCGACCGTCGGATCGTACTCAAAGGCCAGTTGGGGAGTCCGCTTCATCCTCAGCTCGCGGCCGATCCGCGCCTGGAGGACGCCGTGCGCCGCTTCGAGTCCCAGGAGCGTGCGCTCCCGCTTGCGCTCGGAGCCGAGGACGCTGACGTAGACGCGCGCCTCGCGCAGGTCGGGCGACGTCTCGACGGCAGTGATGGTCACGAAGCCGATGCGGGGGTCCTTGAGCTCGACCACAGCCTCGGACAGCACCTGCCGCACCGCCTCGTTGACCCGCCGCATGCGATCAGTCATCGAGCGAGACTATCTCCCGGTCGACCGGCCCCAGCTCGAAGGCCTGACCCGCCAGGAAGCGCTCCGCCCCCGCGAGCAGCTCCTCCACGTCACGGTGGCCGCGGGCGACGCACGAGAGCGTGATCCGGGCGCGCTGCCAGAGCTCGTGATGGTCGACCTCGGCAACCGAGGCCCCGAACCGGCGCTGCAGCTGAGCTTTCACCGACAGCAGCTCTTTCCGCTTTCCTTTCAGCGATCCGTTCTCGGGAAAGTGGAGCTCGGCCGACAGGATTCCGACATATCCCGAAGCCATACGTCTAATTGTTCACCCTGCGCAAAGCTCTCCGCCTCCTCATCGCCTTCGCGGCCTCGGCGCTCCTGCTCACAGGGGCCGCGGAAGCCGTCCCGTCCGCGAAGCCGGCGCGAGCGCTGCACCTGCAGCGGATCGCGCACGTGGCCCCTGGAGGCGGAGCCAGCGGCGACGTCTACGGCCATCTCGGCTACGCCTACCTTTCGAGCTGGCACGGTGCCTCGTGCCCCGCGCTCGGCGTCCGCGTCTACGACGTCCGCAACCCCAAGCGGCCGCACCGGGTCTCGACGTTCGCCGACGGCCGCTCGCAGCCCCGCGTGGACGGAAGCTGGACGGAGAAGACGATCGTCCAGCACGTCTCGACCCCGAGCTTCAAGGGCGAGCTCGCGGTGGTCAGCTTCCAGCGCTGCGGGAGCGGCCAGTTCCAGGGATTCGGCCTCTACGACGTCACCAAGCCCGCCGCGCCGAAGCAGCTCTCGCTCGTGCGCACCGATCCGAAGGGTTCGCATGAGATCTGGCTGCAGCCGAGGGGACGACACGCCTACGTCTACACGGCGATCACGCAGTCGGAGTTGCTCTCCTCGCCCGACTACAACCCGCAGACACGCCAGGCGAAGACGCCCGGCGAGCCCGACTTCCGCATCTTCGACGTGACCGATCCTGCCCATCCCGTGCAGGTCGGCGGGTGGGGTGCGTGGAAGCACCTCGGAATCAACCCCAACGACGGCCGCGGGCACTTTTCGAGCAACTTCGTTCATTCGGTGATCGCAAACCCCGCCGGGACGCGGGCCTATCTCTCGTACTGGGATCTCGGCACCGTGATCCTCGACGTACGGGATCCGTCGAACCCCCGCTACCTGGGACGGACGCCCCGGACCGACGACGAGGGGGACGCGCACTCGGCCGCGCTGGCCAAGGGCGGCAAGGTGCTGATCGAGACGCACGAGACCTACGACGGCCACCCCACCCTGTTCGACATCTCCAATCCAGCCCACCCACGCAAGCTGAGCGACTTCCGCCTTCCCGGCCCCGTGACGGGAAACAGCTTCACGAACGGCGTCCATGATCCGAAGGTGCACGGCAACCGCGCGTACTTCTCCTGGTACGAGCGCGGCGTCGTGGCGGCCGACATCTCCAACCCCCGCAAGCCGAAGCTGCTCGCCCGCTTCGTCCCGCCGGCCGCGGCTGACGAGGAGCAGCTTCTCTGCGGAAACGTGTCCTCGTGCACCCTGGTCTGGGGCGTGTACCCGATGAGCGGATATCTGCTCGCGTCGGACATCTTGAGCGGCCTCTGGGTGCTGCAGTTGAAGTAGGCTCGGACGATGCGGCGCATCCTCCTCCTGCTCGCGGCCATCGGCCTGCTGGCGGGCTGCGGCGGGGGCGGCGGCGGGGGTCAGGAGTTCACGACGGACGAGCTACCCAAGCTCGTCCTGAGGCCCTCAGAGGCGCCTAAGGGGCTGGAGTACGCCAAATCGGAGTCGGGCCCGAACATCCTCGAGAAGGCGGGCTCGGGCCAGGGCCTGGAACCGCTGAAGAAGAACGGGCTCGAGGGCGACTACGGGATCCGCTTCCTCAGCAAAGGCGGCGCGACCGGGCCGATCTTCGCCGAAGCGCTTGCGCTCGTCTTCAAGGACTCCAGCGGGGCGAGCAAGGCGCTCGCGTTCACGAAGACCCAGGCGACGCAAGGCGGCAAGACGGTTTCCGTGTCCGCGAAAGGGCTCGGAATCGAGGGCTGGGCGCTCCATGGGAGCTTCTTCAACCCGAAGGCGCCCCGGACGTACTTCTACACCTGGCGGATCGGCAACGCCATCCTCTCCTTCATCCTGTCGGGGGACGTGACCGAGAAGCAGGCCCGCGGCTACTCCGAGACGCTGAACCGCCGAGCGAAGGACGTCGCGCGCTCTAGCTGAGGTCGGTGCGCTCGATCTGGCGCGTCTCGTAGACCTCGAGCACGTCGCCTTCCTTCACGTCGTTGAAGTTCTCGAGCAGGATGCCGCACTCGAACCCTTCCTCGACCTCGCGCACGTCGTCCTTGAACCGCTTGAGCTGGGAGATCGACGTGTCCGCGACCACAGCGCCTTCGCGGAGGACGCGCACCTGCGCACCTCGGCGCACGACACCCTGCGTGACGTGGGAGCCGGCGATCGTGCCGAGCCGCGAGACGCGGAACAGCTGCCGCACCTCCGCCTCGCCGATCGTCTCCTCGGTCTGAACCGGCTTCAGCATCCCGACGAGCGCCTGCTCGATGTCCTCGGTCAGCCGGTAGATCACGCGGTACGTGCGGATGTCGACGCCCTCGCGCCCGGCCAGGGCGCGCGCCTCTGCATTCGGTCGCACGTTGAATCCGACGACGAGCGCCTCCGAAGCCGAGGCCAGCATGACGTCGTTCTCGGTGATGCCGCCGACGCCCGAGTGGATGACGTTGATACGCACCTCCGGGTGCTGGATCTTCTGGAGCTCCGACAGCGCGGCCTCGACCGAGCCGACCACGTCGCCCTTGACCACCAGGTTCAGGTCCTGAACGGCACCCGCGCCCATCTCGGAGAACAGCGTCTCCAGCGAGACTCCCCTTCCGGCCTGCGCCAGCTGCTCCGTTCGCAGACGGTGGCCCCTGAGCTGCGCCAGGTGCCGCGCCTGCCGTTCGGTGTCGACGACGCGCCCGACCTCGCCGGCCGGCGGCGGCTTGTCGAAGCCGAGGATCTCGATCGGATCGCCCGGCTTGGCGCTCTTGACCTTCTCACCGCGGAAGTTGTAGAGGGCGCGCACCTTGCCCCAGGCGTCGCCCGCGACGATCGCATCCCCCACGTTCAGCGTTCCGCGATGGATCAGCATGGTCGCGACAGGGCCGCGGCCGACGTCTAGCCGAGACTCGATGATCGGCCCGGAGGCCTCCGCGTTCGGGTTCGCCTTCAGGCCCTCCTGCTCGACGTCCGCCACGAGCAGGATCTTCTCGAGCAAGTCGTCGAGGTTCGTCCCTTGCTTCGCGGACACGTCCGAGAACTGGGTCGTCCCTCCCCACTCCTCCGGCTGCAGCCCTTCGGTCGCCAGCTCGGTGCGGACGCGGTTCGGATCCGCCTCCGGCACGTCGATCTTGTTCACCGCAACGACGATCGGCACGTCGGCCGCGCGTGCATGGGCGATCGACTCCTTCGTCTGCGGCATGACGCCGTCGTCCGCGGCGACGACGAGGACGGCGATGTCCGTCACCTTCGCGCCCCGGGCGCGCATGGCCGTGAAGGCCTCATGGCCGGGCGTGTCGAGGAAGGTGATCTGGCGGCCGTCGTGCTGTACCTGGTAGGCGCCGATGTGCTGGGTGATCCCACCGGCCTCGGTCTCGACGACCGCGCTCTGGCGCATTGCGTCGAGCAGCGTCGTCTTGCCGTGGTCGACGTGGCCCATAATCGTGACGACCGGCGGCCTCGGCTCGAGCTCGTCCTCGGCGTCGTCGTACTCTTCGGGCTCGAGGTCCTCTTCCGCCGCGTGCTTGACGTGCACCTCGCGGTCGACCTCGGTTGCGATCAGCCCGATCGCCTCGTCGGAGAGGGACTGGGTGATGGTGACCATCTCCCCCAGGCCCATCATGATCTTGATGATCTGGGCGACCGTGATCCCGAGCGCCGCGGAAAGCTCCTTGACCGTCGCCCCGGACGGAACGTCGACCGGACCGGTCGGCTGAACTACTTCCTTCGGCGCTGCCTTCGGCCGCGCCTCCTGCCGGTCGCGGGCCTGCCGCGAGTCCTGGCGTGGCCGGGCGGCCTGCTGGTCGATGACGACGCGGCGCCGCCGGCGGCCGCCGATCGCGCCCTGGCGGGGGCGAACGGGGCGATTCGGTCTGTTCGAGCCGGAATTAGCCATTTGCGTCCCTCTCAGTGTAAAAGCGAGCGAGCTCCGGATCGACCCGCACCGACCGGCGCAGCGTACGGCTGAACGCCCGCCGCGAGGCCGCGCGCTCGAAGCAGGACAGCCTCGTGCACGTGTACACGCCGCGGCCCGCTCCCTTCTGCGAGCGGGCCAGAACGCCGTTCGGGGCTACGAACCGCACGAGCTCGTGCTTCGCCGCCTTGCGGCCGCACCCTGCACATGTTCTGACCACGCGCCCCTGGCCGGCGTCCCCTCCCGCCCGGCGAAGCCGGCCTCCGGAGACGCCTGACACCGCCGGCGGCACGGTGCTCTCCGGGCCCGTGTTACCCATACTGTGCCCTCCGGCCCCGCACCGCCGGCGGCGCCCCAGGAACGCGTGGAGCGAGGTCACGAAACAGCTTCTTCAGCGCTCCCTTCGACCTTGGGCTGCTCAGCGCCGGCCTCTTCGACGACGGCCGTGGGCTCGAGCTCCTCGACCTCTTCCTCCGTCGCTGTCTCCGCGCGAGCCTCAGGCTCTGGCAGCACGTCGTCCGCTGGGGGAACCTCCCGGTTCCCCCCGTCCCCCTCCCCGGGTCCGCTTTCGCGGACAGGCCGCTCCGCGGCCGGGGGCTCCTTGCCCGCGAGCTCCTGGTGGGCCGGGACGCCGCAGTACTTCGAGCCCGGTAGGGCCGCGTTCGGGCAGCGCTTGCCGTTCGAGAGGATGGCCGAGCAGCGGCCGGTGAACTCCTCGTCGTCTCCGCCACCGTAGGCAGCCTCCGCCTCGGCCTGCGCGAACTCGGTGTCGGACTGGATGTCCACCTTCCAACCCGAGAGCCGCGCGGCCAGGCGGGCGTTCAAGCCCTCCTTGCCGATCGCGAGCGCGAGCTGGTCGTCGGGGACGATGACCGTCGCCTCCTTGGTCTCGTCGTCGACGAAGACCTCGCGGACGCGGGCGGGTGAGAGCGCCTTGGCCACGAATCGGGCCGGATCGGTGTTCCAGGGAATGATGTCGATCTTCTCGCCGCGGAGCTCCGAGACGACCATGCGCACGCGGGAACCACGCGGGCCGACGCAGGCGCCGACCGGGTCGACGCCCGGCTGGTGCGACTCGACCGCGATCTTGGAGCGGTAGCCCGGCTCGCGTGCGACCGCGCGGATCTCGACCAGGCCGTCGGCGATCTCCGGCACCTCGAGCTCGAACAGCGTCCTGATCAGCTCCGGATCGCGGCGGGAGAGGATCACCTGCGGGCCCTTCGTGCCGGAGCGAACCTCGGTGATAACGGCCTTGATCCGGCTGCCCTGCTCGTAGCGCTCGCCGTCCACTTGCTCTGAGCGCGGAAGGAGCGCCTCGACGCGGCCGAGGTCGACGAGCACGTTGTTGCGGTCGCCAGCCTGCTGCACGATGCCGGTCACGACCTCGCTGACGCGGTCGACGTACTCCTCGTACATCATCTCGCGCTCGGCCTCGCGGATCCGCTGCAGGATTACTTGCTTGGCGGTCTGAGCGGCGATGCGGCCGAAGTTCTCGGGCGTCACGTCGGCCCGCTTGACGAGATGCTCGGGCACTTCCGACCAGTCGATGTCGAGGTCGTCGTCCTGGACCAGGACGTGGGAACGCTCTCCATTCTCGACCTCGAGGCGCTCGAGCTCGGAGATCGCGCGCTCGCGGGCCTCCTCGATCAGACGCTCCTCGATGTCCGATGGGAGGTCGATGGAGAAGACTCGAAAGTCCCCGCGCTCGTCGACGTCGACGGTCGCGTGCCGGGCCGCGCCGGGTGTCTTCTTGTAGGCGGCGAGGAGGGCGTCCTCGAGCGCGGCGACGAGCGTGCCGCCTTCGATTCCCTTCTCTCTCTCGATCTCACGGATTCCGTCGATGATTTCCTGGCTCATTTGATTACCCCTCGCTGATGAGATTTCCCCGCACGATCTGCTCGTACGGAACCTCCACATTCTCGTTTCCGGTCTGGACGATGACTGCGCGGTCGCCGGCGTCGACCACCTGCCCGCGCAGGCGGCGGCGCGCTTCCGTACGGAGCGCGACTCTGCGCCCGACGACGTTGCGAAAGTGCTCCGGCCGGCGCAGCGGGCGCTCGAGGCCCGGAGAAGAGACGTCCACGGAGTACTCGCGCAGGTAGTCACGGAGCGCCTCGGTGACGCGCTCGCAGAGCGCGTGGTCGACACCCTGCGGGTGGTCGACGAAGACCGTGAACCGCTCCGGCCCCGTGAGCTCGACCGCCAGCACCTCGACTCCGGGCAAGCCGGACTCGACGGTGCGTGACACCTCGCGCTGCAGCTCTCGTTCTTTCTCGTGGACTGTTGCCAATTTGACTCTCCTCACAAAAAATGGGCGCACCGCGCCCATTTCGCCAACCCGGTGAAATGTGGTGTTACAAGGATAGCAAGCGATTTAGGCTTTGGGCATGGAATCGCTTCGGGTCGAGCGGGACGGAATCTCGCTTGCAACCAGCTATTCAGCCGCGGGAGAGGCCGCGGTCGTCGCACTTCACGGGGCCGGTGCGGGCACGAGGGACTACTTCCTGTACGAGCATCTCCACCGGATCCTCCCGCCGGCTGGAATTGGCGTCATCACTTTCGACCGGCGCGGCGAGGGGGAGTCCACCGGCGACGCGTCACGCGGGCGCTTCCAGGTACAGGCGGAGGATGCGCTGGCCGTGCGTGAGGCCCTCGCCGTCGAGACGGTCGGCATGTGGGGGATCAGCCAGGGTGGGTGGATCGCGCCGCTCGCTGCAGCGCAGTCGGAGCGCGTCGCCTTCGTCGTCGGCGTCGCGTCGACGGGCGTCACACCAGCGGAACAGATGATGTACGCAACCGCCCAACAGCTGCGGCTCGCCGGCTGCGGCGAGGACGTCGTCGAGCGGGCCCTCGAGCTGCGGCGCCGGTTCGAGGACTCGGTGCACGGGCGTCTCCAGGAGGAAGAGGAGCTGAGGGCTGATCTCCTCGCCGCGCTCGACGAGCCGTGGTTCGAGCACCTCTGGCTCCCGCCAACGACGCTCGACGAGGAAAGCCGCCGCCTCTGGATCGAGGAGATGGACTTCGATCCCGGGCCGATCTTCGGGCAGGTCCAGGTCCCGGCGCTCCTCTTCTTCGGCGGCCGCGACTCGTGGACGCCGGTGGAGCCGAGCGTCGAGGCGTGGCAGGCGGTCCGCGGCGACGTCGAGATCGTCGTCATCCCCGAGGCCGAGCACGAGATGACGCTTCCGGACGGCACGATCGCCCCCGAGTACGAGCAGAAGCTCGTCGAGTGGCTCGTCAGCCGATCACGATCGTGACGGGGCCGTCGTTGACGAGCTCGACCTCCATCCTGGCACCGAAGACGCCTTGCTCGACCTGCACGCCTTCTGCCCGAAGCGCCCCGCAGAACGCCTCGTAGAGCGGCTCCGCCTGCTCGGGTCGCGCGGCGTGGGAGAAGCTCGGCCGGTTGCCCTTGGCCGTCTCCGCGATCAGCGTCAACTGGCTCACGACCAGCGCCTCGCCGTCCGTGTTGAGCAGGCTGCGGTCGAACTTCCCCTCCTCGTTCTCGAAGATGCGCAGGCGCGCGACCTTCGCGGCCAGCTGCCTCGCCTGCTCGGCGGTATCGGTGTCCGCCACGCCCAGGAGGACGAGCAGCCCCGCCCCGATCGCGCCGCCCGGCGTCGCGCGCGCCCGCGAGACGCGCTGGACGACCGCCCTCATTACCAGCGCAGCGGGATCGACATTTTGGGACAGGGCTTGAGTGTCATCCACTGAGATCCCACGGCTCCAGCTCTAGGTTCGCCGAGCGTGCCTGGCACCTGCCTGGCACCTGCCTGGCACGTGCCAGGCGACAGCCAGCGATTCCGCGAGATCGCGCGCACGGGGCGCCCCCTAACCGAGGTCGCGGATGCGCGACTCGTAGTCGGCCTTGCCGGGCCGCAGCGAGCTGGCGAGCTTGTAGTGGCCGTTGGCCTCCGCCGCCTTCCCCTGCTTCTCGAGGCAGCGGCCGAGCGCGTAGTGGGCGTAGTCGTCGGCCGGCGAGATCTCGAGCATCGCTCTGAACTCCCGTTCGGCCTCGTCGTAGCGGTGGATGCGGAAATACGCGATCCCGAGCGCCTCGCGGATCGAGGCCTTGTCCGGCTCGCGCCTCTTCGCCTTCTCGAGCGGAACGGTCGCCTGGGCGGCCATGCCCTTGGCCAAGTGCCGGCGTCCTTGCTGGAAAAGCTCGTACGTCTCGGTCATCGCAGGTAAGGAAAGTTCTCCTTCACCAAGTCAAGCGGATTCGTCAAGTCCCGTGTAGGCCCGATCTCGAATCCCAAAACCTCCTCGCCGCGGTCAACCCCCCGCTGCAGCACGTCGGCGAGCTCGAACGGCGGCCCGGGCAGTCCCTCCAGGAGGGGCACCAGTTGCTCCCCGATCACCCAGAGCGGCGCGCCCGCGAGCGGGTTCACGGGATCGTCGTCGAGCAGGCGCTGGACGCGTCCGTCACGGATCCGGACCGCGAACCTGTGCGGCGGCGACGGTGGAGGCTCGCGCCGGACGGCTACCGCTCCGGCCGCCTGCGAGCCCTCGAAGCGGGCGCGAAAGCGGCCGATGTCGCCCGGCGCGAAGAGCGTGTCCGCGCCGGTGACGAGCAGTGGAGTGCGTGCCCCGGCGGCGAGCGCGCGCACCACGGTGTCCGCCGACCCATCGGGCCGCGGCTGGCGGACGAACGACACCTCCAGCCCGAAGCCCGAGCCGTCGCCGACGAGAGCCTCGACCTGCTCCGCCAGATGCCCCGTGACGACCGACACGCGTGTGAGGCCTGCGGACGCCAGCTCCCGGAGGAGCGTCGAGAGCACCGGGCGGCCGTCGATGGGAAGAACGGGCTTCGGCCAGCGTTCGGTCAAGGGACGCATCCGCTGCCCCTCGCCGGCGCCCATCACGACGGCATCCATCCCTACTCAGACTGCTCGCAGCGACTGGATCGAGAGCGCGCCCAGAAGCCGGTCGAGCAGCCCCAAACGCCGGCGCAGCACGCGCTCGAGCGCGCGCAGCTCCCTGCGTGCGCGCCCGGCGGCCTCACCCGCGTCGCCCGGCCGTCCGAAGCGGGCCGAACCAGCCGCATCGACGAATCGGCCCGCCGCCACCGCGAACTCGGAGTCGATCGCCCGTGCGAGCTCGCTCAGGGTCGAGCTGGGGGAAACGTCGACCCGCTGGTCGAGCAGGAACTCGACCAGCTCGCGCCGGCAGGCCGCCGCGACCCGGCGCGGATCCCGGCGCAGATAGCGGGCGCGCCGGAACGCGAGCTTGCCGAGGAAGAGCGACAGACCGATGGCGACCAGGACGAGCAGGAGGAGGCCGACCAGCCGAATGCCCCGGTTCCCACTGGCGGCGGGGAGCGGGATCGACCGCGCCCGCTCGCCGCGCGCCGACTGGCCCGCCTGCTGCGTCCGAGCCCGGTTCTCGAGCAGGCTTCGGAGCGCACTGTTCGCGGGACCGACGAGCGCCGCCGCGGCCTTGGCGTCGAAGCTCTTCGAGGAAGCCGTGTAGGAGGCGGCGATCCGGCCGCGTCCCGGGGTCGGGTCGAAGGGGAGCCACCCGTAGCCACGGAACCAGACCTCCACCCATGCATGGGCGTCGTGGTCGGTCACGGTCCACGTGCCGCTCCCGTCGTCGTACTTGCCGCTCGTGAAGCCGGCCGCCACGCGAGCGGGGATCCCCAGGTACCGCAGCATCAGCGCCATCGCGCCGGCGAAGTGCTGGCAGTAGCCGCTGCGGGTCGTCGTCACGAAGGCGACCAGCGGCGGCACGCCCGGGACGGACGGCGGATGCTCGTCGTAGCGAAACCGCCCGCTGTCGCGCAGCCAGGACTCGAGCCCGACGACGGCCGCGTACGGATCGGGAGCTTTGCCGACGACCTGCTTCGCCGCGTGGTACAGGCCGTAGTAGGCGGGAAAGCGGCTCGAGATCAGCCTCGCGACGATGGCGTCCCGGCTGGGGTAGCCGAACGGCGGCAACGCCACGCCGCGCTCGACCGTCAGAAACTCTCCGGCATCGGCGATCGCGGGCGGATAGACCGGCCGCGATCGCGCGAGCTGCGCAGGGGTGGGACGCGGGACGTAGCTCCACACGGCGTAGCTCTTCCCACGGTCGCTGCCGGGGACGACGAGCGCCGTCCCGTTCGTCGTGTAGCTGACCGAGCCGACATCCCTCGCCGCGTACGCCACCGGCACATCCGCGCCGACGAGGTGGCGATCCAGGAGCGCCTCGACCACAACTTGCTGCTTGACCCATTTCGTGGATTCTCTGGCCCGCGCCGGGAGCAGCGGATCGCCCGAGAGGTCGGCTCGGTCCCCGCTCAGCACGGGGAAGGTCGTCGACAGATCCTCGATCCAGTTCCCGCCGACATAGGCGTCCAGCGTCGTCGCGCGCCAGTAGAGCGAACGGCTGGGCGCCGCGATCTTGAGCACCGTCGTCCTTTTCTTCGGCCAGTTGAGACCGCTGTAGTTCGAGTCCCACACGTAGGTGATCCCGACCGCGCGGTCGGGCTTCGTGTACAGGTCCCAGCCCTCCCAGTGCAGGAGCTCGCCCTTGGCGACCGCTGGGCTGGACGAGAGCGCGAGCGCACCGGCGACGATCAGGCCGCCCGCCACGAGCGCCGGCGCGAGCGCCTGTCCCGAGCGCGGGCGCAGCCCCATCAGGATCACGAGCACGGCCGCGAGGATCAGGCCGCCGAGCATGAGCACGCTGCCGCCGCGCAACAGCGTGCCGGGCCAGCCCGCGCCCGCCACGACGGCGATCGCGGCGAGCAGCGGCCGCCGCCCCGCGAGCGCGAACGCAAGGACGAGGCAGAACCCGAACGCGGCCATCAGTGCCGCGCTCTGCATGCGCGGATGGTCGTGAGGGTTGAACGGCAGGGCGACGTCGTAGAACTCGAGTGCTCCGTCGCCGAGCTTCCCGGGGCGGAGCAACGACGTGCCGAGCACGACCCAGCCTCCAAGCAGAACGGCGCCCACGAGCGCGACCAGGCGGGGCCGCAGGGGCCGCACGAGGGCCGGCAGAAACGCAATCGCGGCCAGCATGAGTGCGAGGGCAAGCCCCGCGTGAGGCCGCTCGATCCGGACCCAGGCCAGCACGATCGCGAGCGCGGGCACGATATAGACGAGCGCGGTCTTGCCCCTAGCCACCGGCAGCCTCACTGAGCGCGCCGCCGGTGAGAGCCGCCGAGAGGTCGTCTCCGGCCCGGACGACCGCGACGGGGACTCCCGCAGCCTGCAGCCGCAGCAGCGCCGGCTCCCGTGTGCGGGCTGCGCCGTTGAAGCTCGCCGCATCCACGTACACGAGCGAGACGTGCCGGTGCGCGAGGGAACGCTGGACGAGACGGTCGGCGAGGCGCGGGGTCAGCGCCGCCGTGACGACCGCGACCTCGAGGGCTCTCGCGACGAGGTCGGCCTCGTCGGAGAGCAGCGCCTCCACCGGCCTGCGGCCGTCCGGCTCGGCAGCGGCGAGCAGCTCGAGCGCGCGCCGCCAGTCGCCGTCGGAGGCACTTGCCCGGACGAAGTCCGCGGACGCCCCGTTCACGAGCAGGACGGCACGACGGTTCCGGCTCGTATGCCCAAAGAGGATGGAGCCGGCGGCGCGGACCAGCATGTCGAAGCTCGCGCCGGCTGCGGTCCCGGCCTGCGCGTCGAGCAGCACGGCGACCTCGTCGCGGGGTGCGTCCTCCAGCTCCTTCACCATCAGCCGCCCACGTTTGGCGGTCGAGCGCCAGTGGACGCGGCGCAGCGACTCCCCTTCCTGGTACTCGCGCACGCTGTGCAGGTCGAAGCCGCTCGGGCGCCGCATCAGCAGGCGCCTCCCCTCCGGCAGAGTCGCCCCGACGTCCGAGAAGAGGCGATCGAGCGGAACGAGCCGTGGATAGACGAGCAGCGCGGCCGTGGCGGGAAGCTGCGCCTCCACCCGCTCCAGCCCGAACGGATCCTCGAGGACGGCGCGGGCGTGCTCGAGCACGTAGCGGCCCCGCGGGACGCCGGTCAGCACGTAATGCGCCCTCAGCGCCGAGCCCCTTCTCCGCAGCCGGGTCTCGCGGTCGCCGAGCTTCGAGAGCCGCTCCTGGAGGATGACAGGCCCCGGCGGCAGGAATCCCGGTGCGAGCTCAACCTCGACCGAGACGTGCACGTCCTCCCCCTCGTAGTGCTCGAACCTGTCCGTGTGTCGCAGCAGCCGAACCGGCCGGCGCGCTGCACGCATCCACGCCCAGGCGAGCAGGGTGGCGAGGATCAGCCCGACAGCGACGGGATAGAGCGCCTTCGAGCCGGCTGCCCAGGCCAGGAGGTAGGCGGCGACGCCCAGCGTGAGCGCGAGGCGGCCGCGTTTCGTCACACCGGGACGGGTGTCTGCTGGAGCGCGTCGCGGACGAGGTCGGCTCGGGTTAGCCCAGCCGAGTGAGCCTCCGGAGCCACGATCAACCTGTGGGAGAGCACGACCTCGGCGACGGCCTTGACGTCGTCCGGCAGCACGAAGTCACGGCCCGCAGCAAGCGCTCTGGCCTTGGCGACGCGCAGGAGCGCGATCCCGGCCCGTGGGCTCGCGCCCAGATAGAGCCGCTCGTCCGCCCGCGTGTGCCGCAGGAGGGCGACGACGTAGCGGTTCAGACTGTCCTCGACGTAGATCTGCTTCGCCTGCTCGGCGACCGCGACGATCTCGAGCGCCGTCGTCACCGGCGGGAGACTCTCGAGCGGTGGATCGCTCGTCTGCTCGGTCAGCATCTTCGCCTCCTGGCCGAGCTCGGGATAGCCGAGCGCGACGCGCATCGTGAACCGGTCGAGCTGGGCCTCGGGCAACGGGTACGTCCCCTCGTACTCGATCGGGTTCTGGGTCGCCATCACCATGAACGGGCGGGCCAGCTCGTACGTCGTGCCGTCGATCGTGACCTGGTTCTCCTGCATGCACTCGAGCAGTGCGGCCTGCGTCTTCGGCGAGGCACGATTGATCTCGTCGACGAGCAGAAGGTTGGCGAACACCGGTCCGGGGCGGAATTCGAACTCGTTCGAGCGCTGGTTGAAGACGCTGACGCCAGTGACGTCGCTCGGCAGCAGATCGGGCGTGAACTGGAGACGTGAGAACGAGCAGTCCAGCGAGCGGGCGAGCGCCTTCGCCAGCATCGTCTTCCCCACTCCTGGGAAGTCCTCGATGATCAAGTGCCCCTCGCTGATCAGGCAGAGGACACAGAGCCGGAGCGTGTCCTCGGGGGCATGGACGACGCGCGCGAGGTTGTCGACGATCGCCTGGGCGGCCTGAGCCGCCTCGGCGGTGCGCTCCGGATCTCTAGCGAGCGGCTCGTCCAAGGAGCTTCTCAGCTTCATCGAGGATCGCGGCCGCGATCTCACGCTTGTGGGCCTTGGGGATCCGGCGCTCGCCGTCGCCGGAGATCAGCACGACCTCGTTGTTCTCGGACTCGAATCCGATATCCGCGCGGCCGATGTCGTTGAAAACGACGAGGTCGGCGCCCTTCGACTCGAGCATGCCGCGCTTGCGCGCGAGGCCCTGCTCGCCGTGGTCGGCCCCGAACGCGACGAGCACCTGGCCGTTCCGGCGCCGCTCTCCGAGGGCTCGGGCGACGTCGGTGGTCGGAACGAGCTCGACGGTCCAGGGCTTCGCGTCCTTCGGGCGCTTGTCTTTCCAGGCCTCGGCGGGGCGGTAGTCGGCGATGGCGGCCGCCATCAGCACCAGATCGGAATCGGCCCGCGCGAGCGCCTCACGAAGGAGGTCCTCGGCGGTCGGGGCTTCGACGACGGTGACGCCGGCCGGGGCGTCCACCGAGAGGTTCGACGCCAAGAGGGTCACGTCGGCCCCACGCGCATACGCTTCCTCGGCAAGCGCCGCGCCCATGCGGCCGGAGGAGCGGTTTCCGACGTAGCGAACCGAGTCGAGCGGCTCGCGGGTCCCCCCAGCCGTTATCAACACCTTCCTGCCAAGTAACACTGTGTTACTTGGATTGAGGAGCTCGGAAATGCGCTTGTTGATCTCCTCCGGCTCGGCCATACGACCAATACCCTCGTCCCCTTCGGCCAGGTCCCCTTCGGCCGGGCCGATCAGCTCCACTCCGCGCCGGCGGAGGACGGCGGCGTTCTCCTGCGTCGCCGGATGCGCCCACATGCGGGGATTCATCGCCGGGGCGATGAGGATCGGGCCCTCGTGGGCGAGCACGGCCTCCGTGAGCACGCTGTCGGCGATGCCGTGGGCGAGCTTCGCCAGCGTGTTCGCGGTCAGCGGAGCGATCACGATCAGGTCGGCGCGCTCGAGGTGGGGATACGCGGTCTGCGCCGGCCCGCCACGCGCCAGTGCCTCGAAGGTCTCCGCGGTGACGAAGCGCTCCGCACCCGGCGTCAATACGGGTACCACCTCATGCCCTTCCTTCACGAGCAGCCGGCAGAGCTCGCACGCCTTGTAGGCCGCGATCCCTCCCGTCACCCCTAGCAGCACGCGCGCCATGCCGGAATTCTGCCTGGGCTACGAGGGCGGCGGGATCTTCGGCTTCGCGCCGCCGTAATCCGAGACGGCATCGTTCAGCCGGAACAGTCCCCCGAAGCGCCGGTCGGCGGGCCGCGCGGCGTCGAAAATCCCGATCTCGTTCGTTTCGTGATAGACGCTGACGTTTTCGAGCTCGCGCTCCCCGTCGAAGGTCCGAAGCATCAGCCGCCCGCGCAGCGCGATCAGAACCTCCTCGTTCTGGAGGTGGTAGTGAAAGACCATCGACTGGCCCGGAGCAAGCTCGTAGACGCTCACCCCAAGATGCTCGGACCCGGCCTGATCGCCGAGCCGCGCCCTGCGCCACTCATCGGTGTCAGCGTCCCACTCCGGCTCGAACACGTTGGCCATCGTTCTACTCCTTCCGGTAGCCGCCGGAGCCGGGCTCCGCCCGGCGGAGGCACCCCGCGGGAAGCGCGTCAACTTAACGAGGGGGCTCGTGGGGGAAACCGGGTTTCCCCCACGTAGGGCGAAGGCGCGAAGCGCCTAAGCCCGATACTCGTACCTGATCTTGCCCTGGGCGACTTCCTCCAGGGACATGGTCAGGTAGTTCTTCGAGCGCGACTCCACCAGCGGAGGCGGAAAGTCGTCGAACGTTCCCTCGCCGAGCTGGTGGTGGTAGTTGTTGATCTGCCGCGCGCGCTTGGCCGCGACGATCACGAGCGCGTAGCGGGAGTCGACGTTCTCGAGCAGCTCATCGATGCGTGGATGGATCACGCGGACATGGTAGCTGCCGCCGCGCTAAGGCCCGGCAAGCTGGTCGAACTCCGACGCCCGGTACGGCGAGTTCGAGATCGGTAACGCCCTGGAGAACGGGGCGTCGAGGACAGTGGCGGCGAAGAGCGCCGTCGCAATCACGGTCGACATCGCGGCAACTTTCACCGCCTGGAAGCGTTTCGAGACGGTGACGACGAACATCGGAGCCGTCACGATCACGAACGCCGCGATCAGGAGCAACACCTGCAGGATGGTCGGAATCGGCTCCGTGATCGCGGCGAGGGTGTCCCGCCGCTGAGTGACGACCTCGTCGAGCCGGCTGAGCGCCTGGCCGTAAAAGGCACGCTGGCTGGCCGTCTCGGGCTCGTAGTCCTTCAGCGTCGCGTACATCGCACCGACGTCGCCCCAGACCCGGTCGCTCGTCCTGCCCTCGCGCAGGAGCTTCCACTCGTACATCCGGACGTCCTCGATGCCCTTTACGATCTCGTTCCGCAGCTCGGCGTTGACCCGCTGCGGGAACGCGGTCCCGATGCGGGCCAGCTCGGCGAGTGCGATCGCCTCGGAGCGGATCCCGGACTGGGTCGCCCGGTAGTTCTGGAACAGCGTCACGATCACGAGGGCGAGCGTGAGGCCGAACAGCGCCTGCACAACCGAGACGAAGTTGCTGAACGTCGAGTTGTACTCGCGGTTGCGGAGGTTGCCCGCCCAGCGGAGGACGCACCAGAACACGAGCAGCGTCACGCCCACGAACGCTCCCACGAACAAAGGGCCCAGCAGCCACGGCGGCATCGAATTGAGGATGGAACGCATCAGGCCGGCCTAGACAGCTCGAGCGTCTGCTCGACGATCGCGGCGAGCTCGTCCGCGGCCCGCTCGACCTCGTCGTTGACGATCACGTAGTCGAATTCACCCGCCTGCTTCCGCTGCTCCCGCGCGAGTGTGAGCCGCTCCTCGATCTCCCCCGAGCTCTCGGTGGCGCGATCCCGCAGCCGCCGCTCCAGCTCGGCGAAGGTCGGCGTGTCGACGAAGATCGTCACGCTGCCGGGGACGGTATCGCGAACCCTCAGCGCGCCTTCCGTCTCCAGGTCGAGCAGCGGCACCTTGCTCTTGGCCTGGATCCGGTCGATCTCGGACCGGAGCGTGCCGTAGCGGTTGCCTGACACGTACGTGACCCATTCGAGGAAGTCCCCGTTCTGGACGCCGCGCTCGAACTCATCCTCGGAGACGAACCAGTACTCCCGGCCGTTCTTCTCCGTGGCGCGGCGGTCGCGCGTCGTCGCCGAGACCGCGAGTTCGAGAACCGGGATCCGCTCGAGCACGACCCGCTCGAGCGTTCCCTTCCCCGCGCCGGAGGGCCCGGTAACGACGATGACAGGCGTGGTGGTCCCCGACAAGTCGGGAAAGCCTAGAGGGTCAGGAGACGCCTACCTGTGTAGGAGACCGATCAGCTCCGCGCGCTGCCGCTCGGAGAGCCCGCCTACGGTCTTCGACTGGCTGATCCGGCACTGGTTCAGGAAGCGGGCGGCTTTGACGCGTCCGAACTTGGGGACCGCGAGCAGCATGTCGAAGACTTTCGCCGTCGAGACGTACTCGGGCGGGCTCGAGAGGATCTTCTCGATCTTGACTCGACCGTCCTTCAAGTCCTTCTTGAGCTTCGCCCTTCTAACCCTGATGTCGTTTGCCCGCTTGAGCGCATCCATGCGCTGATCGAGTGAGCGTTGCGGAGCCTTCACCGGCGCCTTGGTGACCATGGCGCGAGATAGTAGCTTGCTTTAGCCGCCCGCGCAAAGAGGTTGTTTGGGCGGAATTTGCAGGGTTTTTATGCGGGAGAACTCTCAACCTCTGGTTGACGGTTCCGGTGTTCGTGCGACATTCCGCGCAGTTCGTCCACTTCAGAGCGCCCGAGAGCGGCGATCTCGGCGGCAAGCTGCTCCCGAATCCGCCGGGGAGCGTCCGGATCGGTGAACAGGACCGTCCCGAGGGCCACGTCCGCCGCCCCGGCGGCGACGAAGTCGATCACGTCGCGGCCGGTCTGGATCCCGCCCATGCCGACGATCGGAACGTCCACCGCTCGGTAGCAGGAGTACACGGCTGCGAGGGCGATCGGCTTCAACGCGGGCCCCGAATAGCCGCCGACGGCGGGGCCGAGCACGGGCGTCAGCGTTCGTTCGTCGAGGGACAGTCCCCGGATCGTGTTGACGAGCGAGAGCCCGTCCGCGCCTGCGCTCTCGGCCGCGCGGGCGACCTCGGCGATATCGGGAACCGCCGGCGACAGCTTCGCGTAGAGGGGCACGCCCGTCGCTGTGCGACAGGCTAGAACGATCTCAGCCACCGTGGCCTCGACGGCCTCGACATTCGGGCAGCTGAGGTTCAACTCGATGGTCGCGACCTCATCCCGCTCATTCAGCTGCTCGCAGATGCCGACGTACTCGCTCGTTGTGAACCCGCCAACCGAGATCCAGATCGGAATCCCGAGCTCGCTCAAACGCGGAAGCTTCTCGGCGAGGAACGCGTCTATACCGGGATTCGCGAGCCCGATCGAGTTCAGCATCCCTGAATCCGTCTCGGCAATGCGTACTGGAGCGTTGCCCTCGCGGGGAAGGGGGGTCACCGTTTTCGAGACGAATGCGTCAAGCGAGCGGGCGACGTCGGGCGCAGCCAGCGCATCCAGGCAACCAGACGCGTTGAGGATTCTCATATGCGCGCCCTGCTAGTCCTTTCGGCGCGAGCCGAAAGGACGGGCCCTTCGATGCAGAGCCGCTTGAGCTCGCCGTCGATCTCGACGGCGCAGCCGTAGCAGGCGCCGTAGCCGCAGGCCATCGGCGCTTCCCAGGCGAGCTGTGCCTCCGGCTCGAGCGCCCGCACCGCCTCGAGCATCGGCTCCGGGCCGCAGGCGAGGACGTCGTAACGCCCGACGGACAGGCGCTCCGTGACGTAGGTCGGCTCGATCACCACCTCGGCGTTCGGCACCAGAGCGGCCGCTTCGGCATGCCATTCGCTCCGGAAACCGAGCAGTGCAGGCGGCTCGCCGAGCCGCTCCGACAGGTACGGAAACGGGGCGACGCCGATACCGCCGCCGACGAGCAACGGTCGCTCGACGTCGAGCCGGTAGCCGTTGCCGAGTGGCCCGAGCACTGCGATCGCTTCGCCTTCCGCCACGGAGGCAAGGGCACGCGTGCCGGGACCGATCGGGTCGATCAGGAACGCGAGCTCGGCCGTAGGCGCCGCGCACAGGCTCATCGGGCGCGGCAGCAGCCGCCCGGGCGGCTGGAGCATGAAGAACTGTCCGGGAATCCCAGGGTCGAGCCCCCCGCGCTCGAGCCGGAGCAACGTGTAGGGCCCGATCGCCTCGAGGCCGGCGACCCTAGGCGATTCGCGCTTCAGCACCGTGCCGTTCCTGCAGAGAGAGCGCCTTCTCGGTGCGGGCGTTTGCGATCGCGTGCACGGCCGCCGCCGCGCCCGAGAGGGTCGTGATGCATGGCACGCGAGCGGCGAGCGCCGCCTCGCGGATCAGGTAGCCGTCGGTACGCGCCCCCAAACCCTGCGGCGTGTTCACCACCAGGTCGCAGCGTCCGCGCCGGATGAGATCGACGATCGTCGAGCTCTCCCCCTCCTCGGACACCTTCCGCACCTGCTCGACGGCGAGGCCGGCCGCCGCGAGCGCTTCCGCGGTTCCACCCGTGGCGAGCAGCTGGAAACCGAGCCCGGCGAGCGCTGCCGCGACCGGGACGGCGGCCGGCTTGTCCGCGTCGCGAACGGACAGGAAGACGGTCCCGTCGGTCGGCAGCGGCCGCCCGGCGGCCCGCTCTGCCTTCGCGAAGGCGGTCGGAAAGTCGGCGGCCGTGGCCATCACCTCTCCCGTCGAGCGCATCTCCGGGCCGAGCACCGGGTCGCTGCCGGGGAAGCGGGCGAACGGCAGCACGGCGGCTTTGACGGACACGTGCCCCAGGGACTGTCCCCGGGGCAGGTCCAGCTCGGACAAGGACGCGCCTGCGGCGAGCCGGCAGGCGGCCTCGACCAGGTTGAGGCCGATCGCCTTGCTCGCGAACGGGACGGTGCGCGACGCCCGCGGATTGACCTCGAGCACGTACACCTCCCCGTCCGCAACGGCAAGCTGCACGTTGAGCAGCCCGACGACGCCGAGGGCCTGACCGAGACGCCTCACGACCTCGCCGATCTCCGTCGCCTCGGCTGCGCCGAGCGACGGCGGCGGCAGCACGCAGGCGGAGTCGCCGGAGTGCACCCCCGCCTCCTCGACGTGCTGCATCACAGCCGCGACATACGTCTCCACGCCGTCGGAGAGCGCGTCGACGTCGATCTCGACGGCGTTCTCCAGGAACCGGTCGACGAGCACGCGCCCGTGGGCCTGCTTCATCGCCCCGAGGACGTCCTCCGCCCGGTAGCAGACGCGCATCGCGCGTCCCCCGAGCACGTAGGAAGGCCGGACGAGCACCGGATAGCCGATCCGGTCGGCGACCGCGACGGCCTCATCCGGGCTCTCGACGATCCCCCACTCCGGGCAGCGGATGCCGAGCCGGTCGAGCAGCGCACCGAAGCGCTCCCTGTCCTCCGCCAGGTCGATCGCCTCGTAGGGCGTGCCGAGGATGCGCCAGCTCGCCCGCTCCAGCTCGCGCGCCAGCTTGAGCGGGGTCTGGCCCCCGAACTGGATCACGACCCCTTCGGGCCGCTCGCGCTCGCAGATCGCCAGCACTTCCTCGACGCCGAGCGGCTCGAAGTAGAGCCGGTCGGAGGTGTCGTAGTCGGTCGAGACGGTCTCCGGGTTGCAATTGACCATCACCGCCTCGTAGCCGAGCCGGCGGAAGCTGCCGGCCGCGTGGACGCAGCAGTAGTCGAACTCGATCCCCTGCCCGATCCGGTTCGGCCCCGAGCCGAGGATGACGACCGAGCGGCCGGTCTCGCCGACCTCGTCGGCCTCGCCCCAGGCGGAGTAGAAGTAGTTCGAGCCCGCCTCGACCTCGCCGGCACAGGAGTCGACCCGCCGGTAGGCCGGGCGAACGCCCCAGGCCCGGCGCTTCGCACGCGCGCGCTCTTCCGTCGCCCCGCAGGCGGCGGCCACGTCCGCATCCGAGAGCCCGAGCCGCTTGAGCCGGAGCCAGTCGTCGGCCACCAGATCGTCGAGTTGTGTTTTTAAACACAAAGCTTCGCGGGCGCGCTGGACCTCGGCTCGGAACCAGGGATGCACGCCGTCCGGCAGGTCGTCGAGACCCGCCCAGGCCGTCGAGGTGCCGGCGTCGAGCTCGCGCGAGCGCATCGCCTTCAGAAAAGCCTCCAGGAAGCTGCGCCCGATTCCCATGGCCTCGCCCACCGACTTCATCTGCGTCCCGAGCGTCGTGTCGGCCCCGGGGAACTTCTCGAACGCGAACCGGGGGAACTTGACGACGACGTAGTCGAGCGTCGGCTCGAAGCTCGCCGGCGTCGTCTTCGTCAGGTCGTTCGGGATCTCGTCCAGCGTGTAGCCGACAGCCAGCTTGGCCGCCACCTTCGCGATCGGGTAGCCCGTCGCCTTCGACGCGAGCGCCGAGGAGCGGGACACGCGCGGGTTCATCTCGATCACGCGCAGGTCTCCGCTGACGCGATCGCGCGCGAACTGGATGTTCGAGCCGCCCGTCTCGACGCCGACCGCGCGAATTACGCCCGCGGCCGCGTCGCGAAGCTCCTGAAACTCCTCGTCGGCGAGGGTCATCTGGGGCGCAACGGTGACCGAGTCGCCGGTGTGGACCCCCATCGGGTCGAGGTTCTCGATCGAGCAGACGACGACCACGTTGTCGAGCCGGTCGCGCATCACCTCGAGCTCGAACTCGTCCCACCCCGCGAGCGATTCTTCCAGCAGCACCTGGCGCACAGGGCTCTCGTTGAGCGCCCTGTGCGCTAGTTCTCGTAGTTCGCTTCGGGAGCGGGCCGTGCCTCCGCCGTGGCCGCCGAGGGTAAAGGCTGGGCGCAGGATGACTGGGAATGTGAGGTCCTCCGGGATCTCCTCCAGCGAGGTGACGATCGTCGACTCGGGCACCTTCAGCCCGGCGAGCCGCACCGTCTCGCGGAAGAGCTCGCGGTCCTCGGCCCGGCGGATCGCGTCGAGGCCGGCTCCGATCAGCTCGACGCCGAGCTCGTCCAGGACTCCCTCTTCTGCGAGCTGGAGCGCGAGATTGAGCGCGGTCTGGCCGCCCAGCGTCGGCAGGAGCGCGTCCGGCCGCTCCCGCTCGAGCACGCCGGCGACTCCCTCCAGGTCGAGCGGCTCCAAGTACGTCCGGTCGGCGAACCCGGGGTCGGTCATGATCGTGGCCGGGTTCGAGTTGACGACGATGGTGAAGAAGCCGTCGTCGCGCAGCACCTTGAGCGCCTGCGAGCCCGCGTAGTCGAACTCGCAGGCCTGCCCGATGACGATCGGCCCCGAGCCGATCAGGCAGATCGAGTCGAGGTCAGGCCGCCTTGGCAACCGAGATCTCCTCGACCCAGCCGGACAGGAGCGGCCAGGCATCGTGCGGGCCGGGGCCCGCCTCCGGATGGAACTGGACGGAACGCGCCCGCAGCTCTGTGAAGTCGAGCCCCTCAACGGTGCCGTCGTAGAGCGAGACGTGCGTCGCTTCCTGTGCGTCGCTCGCGGTGACGGCGAACCCGTGGTTCTGGCTCGTGACGAGCACGCGTCCGCTGCGGCGCTCGAGCACCGGGTGGTTCGCCCCTCGGTGCCCGAACTTGAGCTTGAACGTGCTGTGGCCGGTCGCCAGCGCGAGCAGCTGGTGCCCGAGGCAGATTCCGAGGACGGGCACGCGCCCGAGCAGCGACCGAAGCGAATCTACCTCCGCCGAAAGCGGTTCGGGGTCGCCGGGGCCGTTCGAGAGCACGACGCCGTCGTAGCCGGCGAGCTCGTCGGCATCGACGTCGTGTGGAAAGACCGTGACCGCGGCTCCGGCGGACGTCAAGCGGCGCAGGATCGAGCGCTTACAGCCGTAATCGACCACCGCCACCCTCGCCTTCCCCTCGCCGTCGACCGTGTAGGGCTCGGAAGTCGAGACGCCGCTGACGAGCGCCCGTCCCCCCATCTCGGGCTGGGCCCGGACCGCGTCGAGCGCTTCCTCGAGCGCGCAGTCTCCGACCACGACCGCAGCCCGCATCGCGCCCTGGGAGCGGAGATGAAGGACGAGCGAGCGGGTGTCGACGCCCGACAGTGCGGGAATCGAGCGCTCGACGAGCCAGTCCGTCCAGGCGGGTCCCCGCGCCTCGCGCATCACGACCGCCCTGGCGAACACGTGCTTCGACTCCGAGCGGGCAGGCGCGACGCCGTAATTGCCGATCATCGGTGCCGTGAAGCAGACGATCTGCTCGGCGTAGCTAGGGTCGGTGGCGACCTCTTGGTAGCCCGTCATCGCGGTCGTGAAGACCGCCTCGCCGAACGCGAAGCCCTCGGCGCCGACCGACTCGCCTCGGAAGACTGTGCCGTCCTCGAGCGCTAGGAAGCCCTTCACCCTTCGTGCACCACGCGGCCTGCGGCGACGGTCATACGAATCTGTCCCTGGAGCTTCTTGCCGAGCAGCCACGAGTTGGTCGACCGGGAGCGGAAGGAGTCCTCGGTCACCATCCAGGCCCCCGCGGTGTCGAGCAGGACGAGGTTTGCCGGGGCGCCGACCTCGATCCTGGGCGGATCCACACCGTAGACGGCCGCCGGCCCCGCCGACATCCGCTCGATCAGCGTCTCGAGCGGGAGCAGGCCGGGGACGACGAGGTTCGTGTACAGCGAGGCGAACGCGGTCTCGAGGCCGGTGACGCCGAACGGCGCCGCCTCGAACGGGACCTCCTTCTCGTGCCGCGCGTGCGGAGCATGGTCGGTCGCGATCGCCCCGATCGTGCCGGCCTTGAGCGCGTCGATCAGCGCCCGGCGGTCCGATTCGGAGCGTAGTGGCGGGTTCATCTTCACATTCGCATCGAGCGAGCGGACGGCCTCGTCCGTCAGACAGAGATGGTGCGGAGTGACCTCGCCCGTCGCCTCCACGCCCGCGTCTTGCGCCGCCTGCAGCGCCTCGACCGACTCTCGCGCCGACAGGTGGAGGATGTGCAGCGGCCGCTCCTCGTACGCGGCGAGAGCGAGGTCTCGCTCGACCATTACGCTCTCGGCGACGGACGGATAGCCGGCGAAGCCGAGCTCGGCCGAGACCGTGCCTTCGTGCATCTGGCCCCCTTGGGAGAGGGTCGGCTCCTCGCAGTGGAGCGCCAGCCGCCGGCCCGCGACGGCGCTGTACTGGAGGGCCCGCCGCATCAGTCCGGGAGTCGCGACCGGGACGCCGTCGTCAGAGAACGCCGCCGCGCCGGCATCGGCCAGCTCGGCCATCTCGGTCAGTTCCCCACCCTGCTGACGCTTCGTGATCGCGGCCAGGAATCCGACCGGGATCTCCGCCTCGGCGCGAGCGGTCTCGACCAGCGCACCGAGCACCGCGGCCGAATCGACGACGGGCTCGGTATTCGGCATCGCGAAGATCGCGCAGAACCCGCCCGCCGCGGCGGCCTTGGTCCCGGACTCGATCGTCTCCTCGTCCTCGCGGCCGGGAGTCCGCAGATGGACGTGCGGATCGACGAACGCCGGTGTGAGCAGCAATCCGCCCGCCTCGACGACCCGGTGGCCGTTCGCATGGAGGACGGTTCCGACCTCGGCGATCACCCCGTCGTCGACCCGCACGTCGAGGACGTCGTCGATCCCCGTTGCCGGGTCGAGCACGCGTGCGCCCTTGAAGACGAGGCTTTCCTTGGGTGCCTGTTTGGAAAAGAGCATCACGCCACCTCCGTCAGGGAAGCGGCCTGCACCCCGACCGGCCCGTGTGTGAGCAGGTCGTAGAGCACCGCCATCCGGGTGACGAGGCCGGCGCGGACCTGCACCTCGATCAGCGCGTCCTCGTGGTCGGCCACCCGTGGGTCGATCTCGACGCCACGGTTCATCGGCCCGGGGTGCATCACCTTCTGCCCCGGCCGCAGCCGCTCGGGCGTGACGCCCCAGCGGGCGGAGTACTCACGCAGGCTGGGGACGTAGTTCGCGCCCTCGAGCATCCGCTCGCGCTGCATGCGCAGGACGTAGACGACGTCCGCGGCGGCGATCGAGCGGATGTCGGTCGAGATCTCGCAGCCCATCGCGTCGATACCGCGCGGGATCAGCGAGGGCGGGCCGACGAGCGTCACCCGCGCGCCCAGAAGCGCCAGCGCCTGGATGTTGGAGCGGGCGACGCGCGAGTGGAGGACGTCGCCGACGATCGCGACGTGGAGGCCGTCGATCTTTCCGAACTCCTCCTGGATCGTGTACAGGTCGAGCAGCGCCTGCGTCGGATGCTGGTGCTTGCCGTCCCCCGCGTTGACGATGTGCGCGTTCGTATACCGGGCGACGAAGTCGGGCGCACCGATCTGCGGGTGGCGGATGACGATCACGTCCGGGTCGTAGGCGCCGAGCGTGAGCGCCGTGTCCTTCAGCGACTCGCCCTTGTCGACCGAGGAGCCGGCGGCCTTGATCGAGATCGTGTCCGCCGACAGCCGCTTCGCGGCGAGCTCGAAGCTCGAGGACGTGCGCGTCGAGGACTCGTAGAACATGTTCACGATCGTCCGGCCTCGCAGCGTGGGCAGCTTCTTCATCTCCCGCTCGAGCGAGCGCGCGAAGCTGCGTGCCGTGCCGAGCAGGCGCTCGACGTCCTCCTTGGTCAGGTCGCCGATCGAGATCAGGTGCCGCCGCGGGGGCGGGCCGGGCGGACGCAGGTCCTCGCGCATGACGCGGATGTCAGCCATTGGACGACTCCTCTTCCTTGCTGGGGATGAGCAGGACTCGGTCGACCTCGTCAACCTCGACGAGCTGCACCTGGATGCGCTCGTCGCGCGCGGTCGGAAGGTTCTTGCCGACGTAGTCGGGCCGGATCGGCAGCTCGCGGTGGCCGCGGTCTGCGAGGCAGGCGAGCTGGACTCGGGCGGGGCGGCCGTAGTCGAAGAGCGCGTCGATCGCCGCTCTGATGGTGCGTCCCGTGTAGAGGACGTCGTCCACGAGGATGCAGGTGCGCCCCTCGAGCGAGAACTCGAGCTTGCTGTCGCGCACGACCGGTTGCGAGTGCAGAGGCGCCTCTCCCCCGCTTCCGATGTGGACGTCGTCCCGGTAGAAGGTAATGTCGAGCGTCCCGAGCGCAAGCTCGACGCCGGCGCGCTCGGCGATCAGCCGGCGGAGCCGCTGCGCGATCGGGACACCGCGCGTGTGGATCCCGACGAGCGCGGTTCGCTCGATCTCGGGATTGCGCTCGATGATCTCGTGCGCGATGCGAACGAGCGTGCGCTCGATCGCCTCCGCGTCGAGAACGACCTTCGCGGCCGACAAGCGGGCCGGGGTCAGGGTGCTGCGAGGGTAGGAAGCCTCAGGCGGGCAAGGTGGATCATTCGCAACTCCTTCTCGGCCTCACTGGACCGGGTTAAAGGGCTTGAGCGTCGGCAAAAGTGTAGCCGCTGGCCCGGATGTACGATTCTTGCGGCGTGAGACGCCTGTTGCTGCTGTTTGTCGTCGCATTGGTCACTGTTGCATCAGCGTCGTCATCGCCGCCGATCTTCGTGTTCGACAGGCCCGCCGCGACTCCGCACACATCCGTCTTGGCGAGGACCGCGGGCACGGGAGCTCTCCTCCGTGTCCGGAAGCGGGTGCTTCGGGTCTATCTCGGTGACATCCAGCTCGGGCGGCTCTCGGTCAACCGGAAGGGGAACGGCAGGCTTCGCTTCGATGTTCCGAACCTGCCTGCCGACACGTACTCGGTTCTGCTCCGCGGACTGCCGGGCGAACCGGCCTTGCGGACGGTCGGGTCGTTCAAGGTCATCGAAGGGCCACCTCCGATCCGGGATTGTGCGCACTCCGTGTACGGGCAGCTCACGCAGGAGTACGTCGACCGGAGTCTCGCCGTCGGCCCGATGAGACTGATCGGCTTCGATTCCGACCGGGCTGCCGACCCGTCCTGGGCCGGTTTCGCTCACGACCGCGTCACAGGCGAGTACGCAGTGAAGGTCCTCCTCTTGATCGAGCGCGGATCCATGCCACGCTTTCCGTTGCCCAGCGGGATCGGAGGATGATCGCGCTCTCCTACATCCCCAAGCGCTTCAACAAGCACCGTGTGACCGCTGGAGACGCAGCCGTCAGGTTCACCGCCTGCCGCGGCAACGAGGACGAGCCAGGAACTGCTGAGCCCTTCACACAGTTCAACGGCGGCTTCCTCTTCCGGCAGCCGCTGTGCGCCCACTTCGAGTTGCACACGGAGGGCCGGCTCGATCCGATTGCGTTCGCTCTCCCCTTCGGAAGAGCCTGCTAGCGCTCGGCCACGGCAACGAGCCAGTGCAGCTCTTGGTCGAGCCGCTCGGGCAGCTCGCGCTCGGCGCGCTCCAGGCCCGTCTGATACTCCTCCTCGCCGATCAGCTGGAAGGTCGAGATGTGCCGGCCGCGGATGCGCTCGAGCGCCGTCGAGCGGCAGATCGTCCCGCGCTGGCTGAACCTGACGAAGCGCACCGGGCCGAAGCCGGCCGCCCCGAGTTCGTGGTCGAGCGTCTGCGCGGTCGGGAATCTGGCCTTGTCGATCTCGAGGATCGACGGAAAGTAGTGGTTCAGGTAGTAGGAGTCGAAGTGCCTGGGATCGAAGGTGCCGAGCCCGAAAAGCCCGCGCGGCTGGAGCACGCGGACGATCTCCGAGAACGCCTGCGGCCGGTCGACGTGCTGGACGACGAGGCTCATGACCACGCGCTCGAACCAGCCGTTCTTGAACTCGAGCGCTTCCGCTCGTCCCACCTTGAGGCCGACACCCGGAGGGACGCGCTCACGCGCGACCTTGATCATCTCCGGCGACACGTCGACGCCCCAGACCTTGCAGCCGTACCGCTCGGCGAGCGCCGCGGCCAGCCTTCCCGTCCCGCAACCGACATCGAGCACGCGCCGACCGCGAAGGTCGGCCTCGCGAACGAGGGCGTCAACGAGCTCCCACCAGAGCTCGCCCGAGTCGCGCAGCTCGTCGTAGCGCCGCGCAAGTGGGCCGAAATCGACCCTAGGCGTCGCCGATCAACTCGTCGGGCTCCGTCATCGCCTCGATCGCGTTCTGCGCCTCCTCGAGGGACGACTCCGGCACTAGCACCTTCTGTGGTGCGTCCTCGTTCGCGCTCGGATGGTGCTCGACGGCAGGCTCGAGCGCGGCTTCGATCCCCGCCTCGCTCAGGATCGTCTGGAGCTCTTCCGCCTCGGTGACGTCTCCGGCCACTGCAACCTGAACCAATCGCGTCATCACGAACTCCCCTCGGCCGTTGGTACGGGCTCTCTCGGCGGAGCGGCGTCGGCGTGCCGCTGGAGGGCGCCTCCCTTGACGAGACGCGGCCCGCCACGCTCCTCGAAACGAAGCTCGATGATATCGAAGTCCTTCGGCACCACCGTCTCCGGGAAAACGGCCCTGGCTTCGCGCACGAGCTCGGGCCCGAAGTATCGGTTGGAGAGGTGCGTCAGCGCCAGCATCTTCACCTCGGCGGCCCGCGCGAGCTCGGCCGCTTCGCGCGCCGTGGAATGCGCCGTCTCGTGTGCGCGGTCCTCCTCCTCGTCGGCGAACGTCGCCTCGTGCACGAGCAGGTCGGCCGCGTGGGAGATCTCGAGCACCGAGGCAGCGGGCGTCGTGTCGCCGGTGAGGACGAGCTTCCTGCCCGGCCGGGCAGGCCCGAGCACCGCATCCGGAGTGATCGTCCGTCCATCGGCAAGCGTGATCGAGTCGCCGCGTTGCAACTCGCCCCGCTCGGGGCCGGAGGGGACGCCCAGGGCGTCCGCGGCCTCGACGTCGAAGCGACCCGGGCGAGGCTCCTCGACAAGGGCGTACCCGACCGCCGAGACCCCGTGCGAGACGGAGAACGCAACCAGGTGGTAGCCCTCGCGCTCGAGGGCGTCCCCGGCCCGCAGCTCGTGGAGCTCGACCCGATACGTGAGCTTGCCGAAGATCCGCTTCAGCACGGTGAACAGGTTCTTCAGCCCCGGCGGGCCATAGACGTCGAGAGGAAGCTCGCGCCCGCGGAGCGCGAACGTCTTCAGCATTCCGGGCAGCCCGAGGTAGTGGTCGGCGTGGTAGTGGGTGAGGAAGATCTCGCGCAGCTCGACGAGGCCGACCCCGGAGCGCAGGAGCTGGCGCTGCGTCCCCTCGGCGCAGTCGAACAGCAGCCGCTCGCCGCCGCGGCGGACGAGCGTGGCGGCCGGGGCTCGCTGCGCGGTCGGCATCGAGCCCGAGGTGCCCAGGAACACGACATCCAGATCCATGGGCCGATTCTGCCGGTCCCAGGTTAGGCTCGCCTCGTGGCCGAACAGGTTCAGGGTGGACGGCTCGCGGCCAGGGCGCTGGCCGCGGAGGGCGTCGACACGATCTTCACCCTCTGCGGCGGCCACGTGATGCCGATCTACGAAGGCTGCCGGCTGGAGGAGATCCGCGTCGTCGACGTGCGGCACGAGCAGGCGGCCGGCCACGCGGCCGAGGCCTGGGGCCGGATCAACCGCGCCTGCGGCGTCGCCGTCGTCACGGCGGGGCCGGGAGTGACCGGGACGATCACCGCGGTCGCCAACTCGGCCTCGGCCCAGACGCCGCTCGTGGTGATCGGCGGAGCGCGGCCGCTCGTCCAGGCGGGGCAAGGCGCCCTTCAGGAGCTGAACCAGCTCGGCCTGTTCGAGCCGATCACGAAGTGGTCGGCGGTCTGCGGCCAACCCGAGCGAATCCCGGAGTACGTCGCGACCGCCTTCCGCCACGCGCTCGCCCAGCCGCGCGGCCCGGTCTACCTCGAGCTGCCGATGGACGTCCTGTTCGCGGAGGCGTCCGCCGAGGCTAGGCCCTCGCGTTCCACGGGCCGCACGTTCGGCGACCCGCGCGAGCTGATGAAGGCGGCCGACCTGCTCACAAACGCCGAACGCCCCGCCGTGATCGCCGGCAGCGGGATCTGGTGGGACGGTGGCTGGAAGCAGCTCCGCTCGCTTGCCGAGAACGGCCGGCTGCCGGTGTTCCTGAACGGCTCGGGACGCGGCGCGCTTCCACCCGACCACGAGCTCTTCTTCCAGCACTCGCGCAATCTCGCGCTCGAGTCGGCGGATGTGGTCTGCGTCATCGGCACGCCGCTCGACTTCCGGCTCAAGTTCGGCCGCTTTCCCGTCGAGACGAAGCTGATCCACGTCCACGCGGACGCGACCGAGCTCGGTCGCAACCGCGCCCCGGACGCCGGGATCGTCGGCGACTGCGCCGCCGTCCTCGGGATCCTGGCCGACGGCGTCAAGGCGCACGACGACCGGCATGCGTGGCTCGAGACGCTGCGCGACGCCGAGTCGGCCTGGTGGGACGCGCGACGCGCGGAGGTCGAGTCGGATGCCTCCCCGATCCACCACTACCGGCTCGGCGCGGAGCTCGACCGCGTGCTCGACCCGGGGACGATCGTGATCGGGGACGGAGGCGACGTCGTCGCTGCGGTCTCGCGGGTGCTCCGCGTCCACCGGCCCGGGCACTGGCTCGATCCGGGGCCGTTCGGGTGTCTCGGCGTCGGCCCGCCGTACGCCCTAGGGGTCAAGGCCGCGCGGCCCGAGCAGCAGGTCGTGGTCGTCGCCGGCGACGGCGCCTTCGGACTGAACGGCTTCGAGTTCGAGACATTGACCCGCCTCGGCTTCCCGGCCGTGTTCGTGATCGGGAACGACGCCGCCTGGGGAGAGATCCGCATCCCTCAGATCGGCCTCTACGGCGACGACGCCGAGGTCGCTACCCGCCTCGCGCCCACCCCGTACGAGCAGCTGACCGACGTCTTCGGCGGCCACGCCGAGCACGTCGAGCGGCCGGAGCAGATCGCACCGGCGCTCGAGCGCGCGCTCGCTTCGGGACAGCCGGCGATCGTCAATGTCATGCTCGATCCCGACGCGATGGCCGGCCACCCCTACCGCGGAATGTGACGAAGGCGAGAATGGTCGAGAGCTGGACGATGAAGGCTCCCTCGTCGGATCCTGCAACTGCGACTGGGGCTGCCCGTGCAACTTCGACGCGCCGCCGACATACGGACACTGCGAGGGGATGTACGTCTGGGTCGTCCGCGAGGGACGCTACGGCGATGTGCCGCTCGACGGCCTCGTCTTCAGCTGGGGCGGCCGCTCGCCCGGCCCCGATGCACGAGGGGCACGGAACCGCGGTCGTCGTCGTCGACGAGCACGCGACGCCCGAGCAGCGGCAGGCGGTCGAGGCGCTGACCCGGAGCGGCGAGGCCGGGCTTCCCTTCGACATCTTCGTCTCGGTCACCGAGACGTGGCTGGACACGGTCTATGCGCCGATCGAGGTCGAGCTGAACGGAATCAACTCCAGGGTCAGGATGGGCGATGGGGAGCTCTTCGACCTCGAGCTGTCCCGGATCAAGAACCCGGTCACCGGCGATGAGGAGGAGCTGTACCTCGACAAGCCGACAGGCTTCACGTCGACGCGCAGCGAGCTGGGCTCCTCGATCGTCGACCGGTTCCGCCTCAACGGCCTCTCGTGGAACAACTCGGATAGGTACGCCGAGTACTGCGAGTTCGAGTACTCCGGCCCTTAGGGCACCAACAACCTCTCCCCCACGCGGATGACCGTGCCGGAGAGATGGTTGCGCTGCTGGATCTTCCAGACCCCCTCGCGCGGATCGCCTCCGTATGTGCGGCCGGCGATCGACCAGAGCGTGTCGTGCGGTTTCACGACGTATGTGTGCTCGGGCCTGGAGCCGCTCGAGGGGCGGGCGAAGACGATCCAACCGACGAGGAGAACGAGAACCAGTCCGAGCGTGCGTACGAACATATGTACGCATGATAGAGCGAACAGGTGTTCGTGTCAAGACCTTTGGAGCTCGCCCACTCGAGCCAGCACCGCGTCCACGATCTTCGCGCTCCCGAACCGCACCGGATCGTCCGCCGGAAGCCCGGTTTCCGCCTCTGCCTGCTCGATTGCCGCGCGGCCGGCGCCCCCGTCCAGATCGCGCGTGTTGAGCGCGATCGCCGCCACCGGAGAGGGGCGCGCGATCAGCGCATTTCGCTCGTGCAGGTCGACGAGCTCGGAAAGCGCCGGGATCGGGAACCTCGGATCGTCGTCGACGAAGCGCTGGCCGGCGCGGTGGCAGAGCACGAGCGCATGCGGGGCGCTCCCGTGGTAGAGCCCGAGCGTCACGCCCGAGTACTGCGGATGCGAGAGCGCTCCCTGCCCCTCGATCCAGAGCAGCTCTCCCCCGCGCTCCACGCCCTCGAGCACGAGCCTCTCCGCCGCGCCGGCGATGAAGTCGGCGATCACGGCGTCGACGGCGATCCCCCAACCGGCGATCGCGATCCCCGTCTGGCCCGTCGGCACGAAGACCGAAGCGATTCCGCGCTCCCGCGCCTCACGGTCGAGCTCGAGCGCGACCGTCATCTTCCCGATCGCGCAGTCCGAGCCGACCGTCAACACGATCCGGGCCGGGACGGTCAGGTTCTCGCCGGTGGGGACGTTGAGATCGGCAGGCGGCTTGCGCAGGTCGCGCAGCTCCGCGCTGTGCCGCCGCGCGAGCTCGACCAGCTCGGGGTCGTCGCTCACGCGCTCGTGGAGCCCGTTCTCGATGTCGAGCCCCTTCGCAAGGCAGCTCTTCAACAACTCGCGCCATGCAGGGGGGAACCGCCCGCCCTGGGTCGCGACGCCGACAAGCGCGGTCGTCGGCCCGAAGCACAGGGCGTCGTTGACGCTGCCGACGATCGGGAAGCCCTCGTACGTCCCGCCCGGGCGCTGCGAATCGAGGATCGCCACGACCTTCTCAGGCGCGTACCGGACGACGCCGCGCATCGTCTTGCCGTGGTGGGGGTCGCCCGAGCGCCCCTCAGCGAGGATCAAATACCGCACTCGCGTCACTGGCCGGCGTCGGCTACCGCCGGGCGGAGCCCGGCTCCGCCGATGCCTGACGCCGCTGCGGCGCGATTGACTCCTAGCCCCGGCGCATTCGCGGGCAGTTGGACACCGTCCACGAGCTCCACGCCCGGGCACGGGTCGAACGCGAGCAGGAGGTTGCCGTCGAGGTCGACGTGGTCGCACAGGCTCGCGACCTGGCAGGCCGCCGCGATCCCCAGCCCAGACTCGATCATGCACCCGAGCATCACGCCCAGACCGAGAGCGCGCGCCGCGTGCGCCATCCGCACCGCCTCGCGGATCCCGCCTGACTTCGCCAGCTTGATGTTGATCCCGTGGGCGCGCTCGGCGCACGGGGCGACGTCAGCGAGCGTGTGGCAATCCTCGTCGACGTAGATCGGGATCGGTGACCGCCGCTTCAGCTCGGGTCCGCTCTCGTCCCCGGCCGGCAGCGGCTGCTCGCAGTACTGGAGGCCGACCTGCGCGAGCTGGGGCAGCGCGTCCAGCGCCTCGTCCAGCGACCAGGCTTCGTTGACGTCGACCTGGAGCGGAAGGTCGGTCGCGCCTTTCACGGCCCGCACGCGCTCGACGTCAAGCCCGTCGCGGCCCCCGATCTTCAGCTTCAGCCGCCGGAAGCGACCGTCGCTCACGCGTTCGGCGGCCCGCGCCATCGAGTCGGGATCGGCGAGCGTGATCGTCCACGAGGTCGGTGGGCCTTCCCGCCGCAGCCCGAGCAGGCGCCAGACCGGCAGCCCGACGAGCTTCCCGCCTAGGTCGTGCAGCGCGGCGTCGAGTGCCGAGCGCGCCGCAAACTGCTGTCTGGGCAACCGCTCGAAGATCGCGTCGAGCTCGAAGGGATCGTCGCCCAGCGTGTCCCCGTGCTCCTTGATGTACGCGAGCGCCGACTGTGGGGACTCGCTGTAGTGCTCGATCGGGGTTGCCTCCCCCGCTCCGACGACTCCCTCGTGCCGGATCTCGACCTGGACGACGTCGACCTCAGTCTCGGTCCCGCGGGAGATGACGAACGGCTCTTCGAGCTCCAACCCAACGATGCGAGCATCGATTTCCACGCCGATACACTAGGCCCTCGAGCGCCCGTAGCTCAGGGGATAGAGCGCGCGCCTCCGGAGCGCGAGGTCGCAGGTTCGATTCCTGCCGGGCGCATCGTTGCCGGAGCGCAGCCCCAGATTCTGATGGATCAGCGGGAGGCGTGAAGAAGAGGGTCAACGGGGGAACCATGCGTTCCCCCGTTTTCTTATGCGCAGCCGTCCGCGCCCATCTCGCTGGCCGCGGCGTCACCCTTCGCGGAGTCGCTCTGCGCGTGCGTCAGGGCTTGGGTGAATTTCGACTGGTCGCCCGACTTTGCCGCGCTCGTCGCGTCCTTGAGGTCGGACACGGCATGCTCGGTTGCCTCGGTGAACTCCTGCGCCGCCGCCTTCACCTCGTCCGGCGGCGACAGCGCCTTGATCTTGTCCACGGTGTCCTCCCCGATCTTCACCACCTGATCGCCGTCCGTCTTGAACGAGTCGATCGTGTTGGAGAGACCGAGCGAGCTCAGCTGGCTGTTGGCGTTGGTGCAGATCTTGTTGAGCGCCGCCACGTAGTCGTCCTTCGACAGCGCAGAGCCTTTCTTGCCGCCTCCGCCGCAGCCCGCTGCAACCAGTCCGACGAGCGCAAGCAGCGCGCACGCAGACAGGATTTGACCCTTCTTCATCGAGACTCCTCTCGCTTGGGGAGGCAGGATCCTACTCGCAGTCGACGGCGCCGATCTTGGCCGCGCCTGCGTTCTGCTTCTGGTCGTCCGCCTGGACGTGCGAGAGCGCCCGGCCGAATTCTTTGATGTCGCCTGCCTTGGCAGCGGCGGTTGCGGCCTTGAAGTCCGACAGCGCCGCCTCGTTGGCGGCGTTGAACTCCTTCACCGCGTCCTTCAGCGCATCGGGAGGCGTGACGGCCTTGAACTTTGCGATGGCGTCCTCCGTGATCTTGACGACCTGATCGCCCTTGACCTTGAAGCTCGCCGGCGTGCTCGCGATCCCGAGCTTCGTGAGCTTGTCCAGCGTGCTGCTGCAGACCTCGTCGATCGCCGAGGCGTACTCGGCCTTGGTCAGCCCCTTCTTGCCCCCGCCTCCTCCGCAGCCAGCGGCCACGAGTGCGAGCGCGACTCCGCCGACCACGGGTGCGAGGAACCTGCCCATGCCGCCGCGATCCTACGGGCTAGGGACTGCGGGTGTGCCAGGTGCGGCCGACGACGAACTTGCCGCTCTTCCAGCGATACAGAGTGTGGTCGTAGCCGCGGCTGGGGCAACAGTTCGGGTCGGTCCCGTCCGCTGCGTAGAGAGGATCGATCTCGACGATTCCGGCCGGCGCCAAACGGATCCCGGCCCGATAGAGGTCGAGCCGGCGGAAGACGAGCTTCCATCCCCGAGGGGTCGCCCGAAACACGACCCAGGCCTCGACTCCCGCGGTCCCCCCGGAAAAGACGCTTGCCACCATGTCCTTGCGCCCGTCGCCTGTCAGGTCTTTGCAAATCAGCCGGTCGATGCCGGCCCCGGAGCGCCCGGTCGCGTCCAGCTTGACCTTCTTCGGCAGCTTGGCGGATAGGATCCCAACCTTCGCAGCGAGAACGGTGCACCCCAGCTTGCTCTCGCCCGCGCTCGAGGCCGCGACACTAAGGAGCAGCGCAACGACCGCAGCCGCACAGAAGGCTGCGACGAGTGTGGGCGACCTCGTCATCCACAGTTCACGGTAGGTGAGCCCTTAAGGCCGGTCAATCGGAATTCGGTATGAAGATCTAGCGCCCCTGACCGGTCCGGGAACGCTGGGAAAGCTGTCGCCTCATTAGTAGCCTGCGCGTCGTGCGCGCGTTTGCGAGCTACGTCCGCAGCCTGAACCCCCAGCTGCCCCAAGCGGTCTGGCTGCTCCAGGCGGGCGGCCTCGCGAACATGTTCGGAAACGGCGTCGTCGTCCCGTTTCTCGTCATCTACTTGCACAACGTGCGGGGGATCTCGCTCGGGCTCGCGGGCACGATCGCGGCGGCGAACGGGCTGGCCGCGCTCGTCTCGGGACCGATTGCGGGGGCGCTCGCCGATCGCATCGGCGCGCGCACGACACTGGTGGCCTCCCTGCTCGTCATGGCAGCCGCCTTCTCGCTCTTTCCCCTCATTCACGAGGCCTGGCACGCCTTTCTCCTGAATGGTCTCGCGGGTGTTGGAAGTGGGGCGTTCTGGCCGAGCCAGGGGACGCTCCTGTCGGCGTTATCGCCGCCCGAACGCCGGCCGGCGGCGTTCGCCCAGCAGCGCGTGACCATGAACCTCGGCATCGGGCTCGGCGGGCTCGTCGGAGGATTGATCGCCAGCACGAGCGACCCGTCGAGCTTCACGCTCCTGTTCGTGATCGACGCGGCCACCTTCCTGGTGTTCGCAGTGATCCTCACGCGCGTTCCCTCACCGTCCCGCGAGGAGGTGCCGGCGCACGAGCCTCACCGCGGCTATCGGGCGGTGCTCCGCAACCGGCCGTTCATCTCGTTCATCGCCCTGAACACGATCTTCATCGCGGCCAGCATCGCGCTGTTCTCCGAGCTCTTTCCGGTGTTCGCCAAGAACCAGGCGTCGGTCAGCGAGCGGGAGATCGGGTTGATCTTCTTCCTGAACACGATCTTGATCGTGCTGCTACAGCTGCCCGTCGCGAAATTCCAGCAGGGGAAGCGGCGAATGTCCGCCCTGGCGGTGATGGGCGTGTTGTGGGCCGCGACCTGGCTGCTGGTGCTGGGCGGCGGGCTCTGGCTCCAGGCCGGGGCCGCGACCGCGTTGTTCGCCTTCGCGTTCGCCGTCTTCGCCCTGGGCGAATGCCTGCACGGCACGGTGCAGGGCCCGCTCGTCTCCGACCTCGCGCCGCGCCGCCTGCTCGGGAGGTACATGGCGATGTCGAGCTCTTCGTGGCAGATCGGCTTCATCATCGGCCCGGCTGCGGGAGGATTCGTGCTCCAGGCAGAGCCGTATGCGCTCTGGCCGGTGGCCGCGGCCGTCTGCCTCGCCGGCGGCGCCTGGGCTCTAATGCTCGAGCGCTCGCTCCCGCGCCCGGTCCGCAACACGCCCGTCGCCGGGGAACGACCGGTGCTCGCCGAAGCGTAGAATCCGTCCGTCCATGCGTCTCGGGTCGATCGCAGCGGGACTGCTTTTCGTCGCATGTGTGCTCGGCCTTGCGAGCGCGCAGCCGGCCTCGCTCGCCAAGCGCCCGGTGCTGAGCGTCGGCGTCAAGGGCCACGGCAAGGTGACGAGCTCGCCGAACGGGATCAGCTGCCCGCCTGAGTGCAGCCTGAAGGCGCGCAAGGGCACTACCGTGACGCTGAAGGCCAAGGCGGCCTCGGGCTGGAAGTTCGCGCGCTGGGGATTCGCCTGCACCTCGAAGGGGCCGACCTGCGCCGTTCACCTCACGGCGTCCAAGCGCGTCGCCGCCTCCTTTGCGAAGAAGACGCCCCCTCCTCCACCGCCGCCGCCTCCACCCCCGCCACCTCCACCCCCACCGCCACCACCTCCGCCGCCCCCGGGCTTCACGCCGAACCTGCTGGCGGGAACGTGGGACGGGACATGGACCGACACACGCTTCAACACGACCGGCTCGGCCAGCATCGTCGTGACGCTCCCCGACGTGACGTCGTTCCGCTTCGAAGCCACGTTCAGCACGGGGACATTCGGCTGTGGCGGCCAGCAGCCGACGGTCTCGGCCACGATCACTCCGGGAATGGGGCCGAATCAGTGGAACTCGGCCGGGTTCTCGATCCAGGTCACGACCCCGAGCGGGGGTAACGCCTCACTGACCTACGACTACTCCATGCAGTCGCTCGACGGGAGCGGCGTGCCGGGCTGCCGTCCCGGCGTCCACTGGGTGCTGACCGGAGGATTCAGCGGCAACACCTTCAACGGCGCCGTGACGACCACGCTCGAGGACGGAACCACTGCGCCGGCGACTCTCAGCCTCACCCGCCACTAGCAGTAGACGGGCTCGTGCGAAACGGGGCTAAGCACCTGTCAAGGCCCCGTTCGGCCTGCCGGCGGCTAGCCCAATCTGCTGGCGGCTTCACCCATTCACGGACCGCTCTCCAGGCCACGGGGCGGGGTTGCCCTCGGAATCAATAAATACGTCGTTGCCCCGACCGTCAGTTTCTACGTGACCGAGGAAGCCTTCGGAGTCAGCCAACCGTCGGGTCGTCGTGTTGTATCCGGGCTCCTGGAAAATCTCGAGGAGCCGTCGCGGAAGCGTGTCGGCAACATCTAGCTCACGTAGCGCACGTGCTGCAACGCTTTCTGTCTCTTCGGAGAGTGCGAGCAAAAGGTGCTCAGCGCCAACACGTTCCTGGCCAAGCTCTTTAGCGCGTTGCGCCGCCAGGGCGATGATTTGAGTGGCGCGAGGTGTCAGTTCCAACGGCCGTGATGGGGAAGGAGACTCTGAACTGCCTTTGAAGCGATCGTGCATTTTACTTGCACCCAGGTCCAGATCCATCCGACATCGGGGTAGAAACGGTAGGAACACTGCCACATATTTCCGAACCTGTCGATGAAGAGCTTTCCGTCGTCCGCCGGCCCGCTGCATGGCGGCCATCCGTTATCGATGGGATCGGTTTGGTACGTCGGAGCTGTTCCGTCAGGCACGGCTCCGGGCGCTTGAGAGAGTCCGAAGCCTGCCGCGACGCTGCCTGCGACTACGCTGCAAGCCTTGAAAGTGGATGCATTTGAGCATGTCCTTTCCGTTGGGGGGGATTGCGATGGTAGGACCGCCCTGTATGAGCGTCAAGATGGCCAAATTGGACATCTCTGCTGTGGGTCGATCCGCACCCCGCCTTCCCCAGCTCCACCAAGGCCTAGGAAAAGGCGTGCGGGGTAAGATGCCGAACAGAGCAATGAGGACGGACGAGCCCCTCAGTACCGATGCCCAGCCTGCCCCGCATCATTGCTCGAGAGCCTGCTGAGCTCTCCCACAACAGACTGACCTGGATCCACCTCGACGCGCCCGAGAGCGAAAGCACCGTGCAGCTGGCCGAACGCTTCGGCTGGCATGCCCTCGACGTCGAGGACGTGCTCTCGAAGCGCCAGCGGCCGAAGATCGACGAGTACCCCGAGTACCTGTTCGCCGTCCTCCACTTCCCGGTCTACGACAAGACCGTCCAGCGGCTGAACGCGGCCGAGCTCGACATCTTCCTTGGCCCGGACTACCTCGTCACGCTCCCGAACGTCGAGCTGCTCCCGGTCACGCGTCTCTTCCAGCGCTGCAGCGACGATCCCGGCCTGCGCGAGTCGCTGTTCGGCAAGGGGTCCGGCTACCTGCTCTACCACGTCCTCGACGATCTGTTCGACTACTGCTTCCCGATCCTCGACAAGATCGGCCACAAGCTCGACCGCTTCGAGGACGAGGTGTTCGAGGGTCGCTCGGAGGAGATCGTCCGCGACATCTCCAACGTCAAGCAGGAGATCATCTCCTACCGCAAGATCATGAAGCCGCAGCGCTCGACGCTGCGCCTGCTCGAGCGCCACACCGAGCGGTTCCTGCCCGAGAACCTCGAGCTCTACTTCGACGACATCGTCGATGCCTCAGAGCGAATCTGGGACCTGCTCGACAACTACAAGGAGGTCGTGGAGGCGCTCGAGGACACGAACGAGTCCGTCATTTCGCACCGCCAGAACAATGTCCTCCGGCTGCTGACGATCATCAGCGTGACGATGCTGCCGCTGACCCTGATCACCGGGCTCTTCGGGATGAACGTCCACTTCCCGGGTTTCGGCTCGGCGACCGCCTTCTGGGCGATACTGGGCGCGATGGCCGTGGTGCTTATCGGTGCCCTCGGGTTCTTCAGGTACAAGCGGTGGTTGTGAGACGTCTTGCCGCAGCGGTCGTCCTGACGGCCGCCGCCGGCCTTCTCCTCGCCGGAAGCGCGTCGGCGAAGACCAAGACGAAGACGGCTCATCTGGGGGCCGTTCGGGCGACGGTCACCTGGACGCCGGTTCAGTTCATGCAGGCCAAGAACGTCAGGCTGCGGATCGCCCGCAGCGGCCGCAACGTCCTCGACAGGAGGCTCGGGTTGTCCGCGCCGCTGCGGATCCGGATCAAGGACCTGGACGGAGACGACGACCCCGAGGTGCTCGTCGACCTCTACACGGGCGGCGCCCACTGCTGCGAGTTCTCGTTGATCTACCGGTACACAGGCAACTCCTACTCGTCCCTCAAGCACATCTGGGGCGACCTGACCTACCACCTGAACGACCTCGACCACGACGGAGTGCTCGAGCTCGTCAGCGGCGACGACCGGTTCGCATACTCGTTCACCGCCTACGCCGGCTCGGCGTTCCCGATTCAGATCTGGAACTACCAGGCCGGCAAGCTGAGGAACGTGACACGGAGCTATCCGGCCCAGATCAAGCAGGACTCCGCACGCTTGTGGAAGGAGCACCTCCAGCAACGGACCGGCGACTTCCCGGATCCCCGCGGCATCCTGGCCGCGTGGATGGCCGACGAGGACCTGCTCGGGCTCCAGGCGCAGGGCTGGGCGAAGATGCAGGCGTTGAACCGCAAGGGCGAGTTCAAGGGGATCGGCGGAGACGACCTGTGGCCGAAGAACGGCGCCTACCTCGCCAAGCTACGCAAGTTCCTGAAGAACCACGGGTACGCGTAGGCGCCCGCTTCACGCCCAATAGAAATCGGCAATTCGCACTTGTTTTTCTCTGCCGAAAGCGTAAGAATGGCGCTGCGCGCACGGGCCTGCGCCTTCCTCCCTCTCTCCCCGGAGGCCGGAGCTCGCCCGTAGCGCACCCCGCTGCGGCGGTTCAGCACCCGGCTGAGACGCTCGTCTTTCGGGGAGCAATGAGGGGGCCGTCTCAAGACCCCGGGCGGCCCCCCCACCTTTCTCTGGCCGGCGACGGCGCCGCCGGGCAGAGCCCGAATCTGCCGCCGCCTGACGCCGCTGCCGGCAAATCGACCAGAGAGGGCCGAGCCCTCTCCGGCCGCTTTTTAAGTCTTAGCTACGGCGTCGTATTGAAATACTGTCCGCTCCGGCCCCGCACCGGCAGCGGCGCCCCAGAAAAAGGTGGGTGGAGGAGGAGCATGACCCGACAGTTGTGGGCGCCGTGGCGGCTCGAGTACATCCAGTCTGCGGACGAGCAGGAAGGCTGCTTGTTCTGCACCGCCCCGGCCGGAGACGACGAGGAGGCGCTGATCGTGAAGCGCGGGACGCTCGCGTTCGCGATGCTGAACAAGTTCCCGTATGCGTCGGGTCACCTCATGGTGGCGCCGTACCGTCACGTCCGGGAGTTCGGGGACCTCGAGGACGAGGAGGCGTTGGAGCTCCATCGGCTGGCCGGCCAGGGGATGGGAGCACTGGCGGCGATGTACTCGCCTCAGGGCTACAACGTGGGCTGGAACCTCGGCAGGATCGCCGGCGCCGGAGTCGTCGACCACGTCCACCTGCACCTCGTCCCGCGCTGGGCGGGCGACACGAATTTCATGCCGGTGCTCGCCGATGTCAAGGTTCTGCCGGAGCATCTGCTCGACACGCGCCGAAAGCTCGCGGACGCCTGGCCGGGCGCGTGACCAACTCGAACACTTTCCTTACAAGTGGCTAACAACCAGTGAACAGGCTCCTAATCCGCGGGCCCGAACATGGGCGCGTCAAGCCCTTCGAAAGGAGCACCCTCGTGAAGAAACTCTTGATTCTCCTCGTGGCCGCCGTCACAGCTTCCGTCGCGCTCGGCGCGACAAGCCCGGCGCTGGCCAAGAAGAAGAACAAGGGTCCCGCGGTTCACGGCATCGTCCAGTCCGTCGCCTCCGACTCGATCACGCTGAAGCTGAAGAACGGAAACTCGGCGACGATCCAGGTCTCGAGCGACACCAAGATCGTCGTGAACCACAAGCCCGGCACACTCGCCGACATCGAGGTCGGCTATCGCGCCTCGGTCAAGGGGAAGAAGGGTCAGCCGGCCAAGCTGATCCGAGCGTATGAGGCCCCTGCCGCCGACACGGTCGTCCACGGCCTCGTCGACTCGGTCGGCTCGGACTCGATCACGATCAAGGAGAAGGACGGCGACTCGGTCACGATCGCCGTCAACTCGGAGACGAAGATCCGGGTCAACGGCAAGCCGGGAGCACTCGGCGACATCGAAGCCGGGTACCGTGCGATCGTCCACCGGACGTCCGCGGACGGCCCCGCCAAGGCGCTCAAGGCGTACGAACGCCACGGCGCCAAGTCGTACTTCCGCGGCGTCGTCGAATCGGTCGGCTCCGACTCGCTCACCGTCAAGCTGCGGAACGGCAGCTCGGTGACCGTGGCCGTCACGGCCGCCACGCAGGTCCGCCTCGCGGGCCAGGGTCTCGTGGCGCTCTCCGACCTCAAGGCCGGGTACCGCGTCAACGTCCTGCGCGCCAGCGCAGACGGACCGGCACTCGTGATCATCGCCCGGGCCCCCAAGGCCTAAGGCAGTAGCTCAGGACCGACCTGAAAGGAGGAGCCCCCTAAAGGGGGCTCCTCCTATTATTGGCCCGTGCCGGTCGCGACCACCGTCTTCAACGTAGTGGCGGTCTCGCTCTGCTTTCTCGTCTGGCTCGGGATCATCGCGTGGGTCAGGCGCAGCTAGGCGGCTACTTCGCCGTCATGCGGGAGAGCGGCGAGGCCTGGGACGACTCCCGTGAGCTGACCGAGCAGGAGCGCTGGGACGAGCACGCGGCGTTCATGAACTCGCTCGTCGACGAGGGGTTCGTCCTGCTGGGCGGCCCGGTCGGCGGCGGACCGCGGACGCTGCTGATCGTCCGCGCCGACAGCGAGCAGGCCATCCATGACCGTCTCGATGCAGATCCGTGGACGCCGATGAGGATGCTCAGGATCGCGAGCATCGAGCCGTGGAACATCCTGCTCGGCGAAGTCGGCTGAAAGCCGACGACGAGGATCGGACCCGCGACTGGGGTAGGGTAGGCGGGGATGCCCGCGGTCCAGTACTTCACCGCCTGCACCCTGGACGGCTTCATCGCCGACGAGAACCACTCTCTGGACTGGCTGTTCGAGGCCCCGCACGGGGACGAAGACGAAGGCTGGGACGAGTTCATTTCCGGGGTCGGCCCCATGGTGATGGGCGCGACCACGTACCTCTCGTCGCTCCGACGGCACGACATGCTGACGAACCCGCAGAAGTGGCACGATTTCTACGAGGACCGGCCCTGCTGGGTCTTCACTCACCGGGATCTGCCACCGATCCCTGGCGTCGACATTCACCTCGTCTCGGGTGACGTCCGCCCGGTGTACGAAGAGATGGTGGCGGCCCTGCCCGGCACCAACATCTGGCTGGTGGGCGGAGGCGACCTGGTGGGGCAATTCGACGACGCGGGCCTCCTCGACGAGGTCTGGCTCGGGATGCGCCCGGTGTGCCTTGGCGCGGGTGCACCACTGCTGCCACGGCGGATCACCACTGAGCGGCTCACGCTCCGCGAGGTTCGGCACTCAGGTCAGGTTCTCAACCTGGTCCTCGACGTGGCACGCCGGGAAGATGAGTACGGGATTGGTCTCGGCTAGCGCCGCGGGGGCGACGACGAGACGAACGCGCCGGCGCATCCAGCGAACCTCACGGAAAGAGGTACGCACATCGGGGGCCTCTTCGGGGCGGTGATCTGGACGGTGAGTTCTCGGCGTCGTATTGCGGCCGTCAACGTGCCGGTCCATCCAGGCGGCGGAACGCGTTGCGTTTTCAGCGCCTGCCTGAGCGGGGCTTTCTTGAAGCGGACGACGGGGATCGAACCCGCGACCCTCAGCTTGGGAAGCTGATTAGGCATGGGGGAAACCAGGTCTCAAAATCAAGACTCGGTACCGGCGTTGCGCAGAGCGGACGACGGGGATCGAACCCGCGACCCTCAGCTTGGGAAGCTGATGCTCTACCAACTGAGCTACGTCCGCGCCAGGCTCAGGATAGCGTCATCGGAGATGCGGGATAATCCCTCCGAGACCGCAGATTAGGAGGGAACGATGGCTGATCTCAACGAGACCGCACGAGCGCTCGTCGCGCCGGGGAAGGGCATCCTGGCCGCCGACGAGAGCACCGGCACGATCACCAAGCGCTTCGACTCGATCGGAGTCGAGTCGACCGAGGAGAACAGGCGCGCCTACCGCGACATGCTGTTCACGACCGACGGAGCGGCCGACCACATCAGCGGGGTGATCCTGTACGACGAGACGATCCGGCAGTCCGCCTTGGACGGCACCCCGTTTCCGAAGCTGCTCGAGCAGCAGGGGATCATCCCGGGGATCAAGGTCGACCTGGGCGCGAAGCAGCTCGCCAATGCGCCCGGCGAGACGATCACGGAAGGGCTCGACGGCCTGCGTGAGCGGCTCCTCGAGTACAACGGCCTCGGCGCGCGTTTCGCGAAGTGGCGAGGCGTGATCTCGATCGGCGAAGACATCCCGAGCGAGTACTGCCTCTGGACGAACGCGCATGCGCTCGCCCGCTACGCCGCGCTCTGCCAGGAAGCCGGACTCGTCCCGATTGTCGAGCCCGAGGTACTCATGGACGGCGACCATACGATCGAGCGCAGCTTCGACGTGACGTCGCGCACGCTGCACGCCGTCTTCACCGAGCTGCGCGACCAGCGTGTCGTCCCCGAGGACATGCTGCTGAAGCCGAACATGGTGCTCTCGGGTTACGAGTGTCCCGAGCAGGCCGGAAACCAGGAGGTGTCGGAGGCGACGATCAAGTGCTTCCGCCGCCACGTTCCGGCGGCGGTTCCCGGAATCGTCTTCCTCTCGGGCGGCCAGAGCGACGAGGACGCAACGGCTCGGCTGAACGCGATGAACGCCATAGGCCCGCACCCCTGGGAGCTCAGCTTCTCCTACGGGCGCGCGCTCCAGGCACCCGCGCTCAAGGCGTGGAGCGGCGATCCGGCCAACGTGGCCGCCGGCCAGGAGGCGTACCTCCACCGCGCCAAGATGAACGGGCTCGCCCGCTCGGGGAGCTACTCGCCGGAGATGGAGGAGAAGGTCCCGGCCTGAGCCAGCCCCCGCTGCCCAAGCCAGTCGGCGACGAGAGACGACTCCCAGGTGAGGCTCGGGCTAGCGACCCGAGAGCCGGCGGATCTTCGACAGCTGGTGCCGCGCCTCGATCATGCGAACGGTCCCCGAGCGCGACCGCATCACGATCGAGTGCGTGGTGATGCCGTCCTTCTCGTATCTGACGCCGCGCAGCAGTGCTCCGGTCGTGACGCCGGTGGCGGCAACGAAGCAGTCCTCCCCGGAGACGAGGTCGTCGGTGTGCAGCACCCGGTCGGGATCGATGCCGGCGTCGACGAGCGCCTGCCGCTCCTCGTCGTCCCGCGGCCAGAGCTTCCCCTGGATCCCGCCGCCTACACACTTGAGCGCCGCCGCGGAGATCACGCCCTCGGGCGTTCCCCCGATCCCGTAGACCATGTCGACGCCGGTGCCGCCTCGCGCCGCGGCGATCGCCGGCGCGACGTCGCCGTCGCGGATCAGGTGCACCTTGGCGCCGGCCTCGCGCAGCTCCGCGATCAGAGCGTCGTGGCGCTCACGCTCCAGGACGACCACATCGACGTCGCGCGGCCGGATCCCCTTGGCCCCGGCTACAGCCTTGACGTTGTCGGTCGGCGATGCGTTGATGTCGATCGCGTCGATCCCCTCGGGCCCGACGGCGATCTTCTCCATGTAGAAGGCCGCGCCGGGGAAGAACATCGTTCCGCGCTCGGCCAACGCGATCACGGCGATCGCGTTCGGCTGCCCGAGCGCGCACAGCCGCGTCCCCTCGAGCGGATCGACGGCCACATCGACCTCCGGGCCCTGGCCGTTGCCGACCTCCTCGCCGTTGAAGAGCATCGGCGCCTCGTCCTTCTCGCCCTCGCCGATGACGACGACGCCGTCCATCGAGACGGTGTCGAGGATCGCCCGCATCCCGTCGACGGCGGCCTGGTCGGCGCTCTCCTTCTCGCCGCGGCCGACCCAGCGTCCCGCGCCCATCGCCGCGTTCTCGGTCACGCGGACGAGCTCGAGCGCCAGGTTGCGGTCGGGCGCGTTCGGAGGCGGGATTCCAGCTTCGTCCGACGCTTGCTCGGCAACTCGGCTCACGGTAGTAATCCTCTCACATTCGTTCCGGCGCCTCTACTCCGATCAGGTCGAGGCACCGGGCGACGACCGCCTGCGAGGCCCGGCAGAGGCCGAGGCGGAAGGCCTGCGAGTCGCCGTCGAGCACGCGGTGCTCGGTGTAGAAGCGGTGGAAGTCGTCGGCGACCCTGATCGCGTAGTTCGGGATCGCATGCGGGCCGCGGCGCTCCGTCGCCTCCGCCGCGATGCCTGGGAATTCGGCCAGGCGCTTGATCAGGTCCTTCTCCTCGTCCGCGAGCTCCCCGGGGGGCCCGGAGCCGACCTCGGCGTCTCCGGCGTTGCGAAAGATCCCGGCGATCCGTGCATGCGAGTACTGGACGTAGTAGACGGGGTTCTTCGCAGTCTTCTCGGCGGCGAGCTCGACGTCGATGTCGATCGTCTGGTCGGGCCCGCGGGAGACGAGGTACCAGCGCGCGGCGTCGACACCGATCTCGTCGATCAGCTCGTCGAGCGTGACGATGTCGCCGCGCCGCTTCGAGATCCTCGCGAGCTGGCTTCCCCGGACCAGGTGGACGAGCTGGTACAGGAGCACCTCCACGCGCTCGGGGTCGTACCCGAGCATCCGCGCGATCGCCGCGTACCACTTGCGCGTTCCGTGGTGGTCGGATCCGAGCACGTAGATCGCGCGGTCGTAGCCACGGTCGAGCTTTTCCGCGAGGTAGACGATGTCGGCCGCGCGATAGGTGGGCCGCCCGCCTTGCTCCGGGGAGCGGATGATGACCCGGTCGTCGTCGTCGCCGTAGGCCGACGACCGCGCCCACACGGCCCCGTCCTTCTCATAGGTGTCGAGCCGTGGCAGGAACTCCCCCAGTCGCTGCTCGAGCTCGCTCTGAAGCGCCCACGTGTCGAAGTGGATCCGGAAGCGCTCGAGGGTCGTCTCGATCTGCTGCAGCATCGGGGCGACCGGATCGCCCTGTTGGGCGGCCAGGTCCTTGACGTAGTCCCCGTGGTAGCCCTCCTCCGGCGGCTCCTCCCCGCGCCGGCGCGCCTCCACTGATTCCCGGAAGCGCTCGACCTGCAGGCCGGCGTCGTTGTAGTAGTACTCGCGCTCGACGTCGTGGCCGGCAAGCTCGAGCAGGCGCGCGACCGAGTCCCCGTAGGCCCCGTTGCGCGCGTGCGCGACCGTGATCGGGCCGGTCGGGTTGGCGGAGACCATCTCGACCTGGATCCGCTCCCTCCGCTCGGCCGATCCGGAGCCGTACTCGGTACCGGCGGCGAGCATCTCGGCCAGAGCCTCGCCGAACCACGCCGATGTCAGCCACAGATTGAGAAAGCCCGGTCCGGCGACCTCGGCTCGTTCGACCTCGGGAAGCTTCTCGGCAGCATGAGCCAGCTCCTCCGCGATCTCGCGTGGAGGCTGCTTGCGCAGAGGCGCGAGCCGCAAGGCGACGTTCGAAGCGTAGTCGCCGTGAGCCGGGTCGCTCGGCCGTTCGAGCTCGACTGCCGCGCCGGCGAGCCCGCCGAGCGCCTGGCTCAGCCGGTCGAGCGTCTTAGGAGACAACGGCCCCGGAGGGCGCGAACAGGTCCTCGAGGGCGCGAATCTCCTCGCTCGTCCCGACGCCGATCAGGACATCGCCCTCGTCGAGCACGGTCTCGGGGGATGGACCTGTGTCGAAATCTGCGCCCCGCTTGGACAGCGCGACGATCGACGCGCCCGTGCGCTGGCGGATTCTGAGATCGCCGATCGTCTTCCCGACGCCCGGCCAGGCCGCCGGAACCTCGATCTGCTCGAAGCTCAAGTCCGGTCCGGCCGACGTGCTGACGACGTTCAGGAAGGCGGCGACCTGCGGCTTCAAGAGGAGAGTCGCCATCACCCTTCCGGCGGTGGCATAGGGCGTCACCACGCGGTCCGCTCCGGCCAGCCGCAGCTTCTTCGCCGCATCCTCGTCGGAGGCCCGGGCGACGATCAGCAGGTCGGGCCGCGCGGCACGCGCGGACAGCGTGATGTACAGGTTGTCGGTATCGGAGTCCGAGGCCGCGACGAGAGCCTTCGCGTGCGCGAGGCCCGCCGCCTCGAGGTCTTCGTCCTCGATCGCGTTCCCCTCGATGTAGACCTCGTTCGCCTCGCCGGCGTCCTCGACTGCCTCGGGACGGAACTCGAGCACGACGTAGGACGCGCCGGCGGCGCGGAGCTCCTCGGCGACGCGCCTCCCGACGCGGCCGTAGCCGCAGATGATCGTGTGGTCGCGCAAGTTCTGGATCGTCCTTCGCCTCCTCCGTTCCGCCCACGCTCCGGTCAACACGCCGCGCGCGACCGATTCCACGACCGCCGCGGCGACGAACGCAAAGATAGTCACGCCAGCGACGATGAGCACGATCGAGAGGATCAGTCCGCCCCTCTCGTCCGGCACCGTATCGAGGCCGGTGAGCGAGCTCGTCACGACCGAGCGGTAGAACGCCTCCAGCCAGCCCTCGTCGAGGACGCTGTGGAAGCCGATCGTCCCCGCGACCAGGACAAGGGCCGCCGCTACCAGGGCATACGCGAGGCGGCGCGCGGTCAGGGTCTGCTCCACCTGCGTAGTATCGTAGGAGCGTGGAAGAAGAGGGCCAGTCCCGGAATCTCAACATCCACCTGGACCCCGAGCACCTCGGCGGCGTCTACTCGAACTTCGCCAACATCAGCTTCTCGCCCTACGAGTTCACGATCACGTTCGCCCGGATCGATCACGAGGTCGAGGAGGGTGACGTCCCGGGCGTCGTCGTCGCCCGCGTCAACATGTCGACCCGGTTCATGAAGGAGCTGCTCGACGCGATGCAGGACTCCTGGTCGAAGTTCCAGACCACCGAGGGAATCAGGAACCTGCCGGAAGCACCGCCGCGCTCCGACGAAGGTTCCTAGCCCGCCAGGCCTCGGCCATCGCGATCCGCTGGATGATCGTGGGGTGGCCCTCGAGCAGAACGTAATCCCACCTCGGCGGTCGCGGCTGCTGCAGGCTCGTGCGCGAGAACTGCTCGAATAGCCCGCGCGCCGCGGCCGGGTCGCGCGTCGTCTCGAGGGCGATCCAGTCGGCCTCCGCCTCGTAGCGGCGCGAGATCACGTTCACGAGCGGCATCGCCACCAGCTGCAGCAGGACGAGCACGAGCATCCCGAGCGGCAGCAGGCCGGGATTGCGCAGCCCGCCGCGCCGGCGCGTCACCTCAGCGATCACGAACGCGCCTGGTAGGGCGAACAGGCCGAACCAGGCCACGCCCTTCCAGATGTGCCTGCGCGCGGTGTGGCCGAGCTCGTGGGCGATCACGAGCTTCACCTCCGCGAAGCTGAAGCGCCCGTCGAGCAGCGTGTTCCAGAGGATGACCCGGCGACTCGGGCCGATGCCCTCGGACATGGCGTTCGCCTGGGTGCTCGTCTTCGAGACGTCCTGGACCGAGATCGGAGTCCCTTCCACGCCTTCGCGGCGCTCGAGCGTCCTCGCCGCGGCCTTGAGCGCGGGGCTGCGCAGCCCGTGCGTCCCGAGCGCGTCGAGATACGGGAAGGTAAACCCAAACAGGAGCGCGATCAGGGTGAAGGCCGGGGCGGCGGCGATCCACCAGCGGCGCGGGAAGCGGCCGGTCAGGACGAGGACGACGACGATCGTGAGCAACGCCAGCCCCACCTGGCCGACAAGCTGCGCCCAGGGCTCAAGGAGCCATTCGAGCCAGCCGCCGCGGGTGAGCCCGTGACGATGCTCCCACCAGCGCGAGGCGACGGCGAACGGAAGGTTGACGAACCACACCGTCGTCAACGTCAGCATTCCGAGCACGATCCCCGTCCCGATCCGTCCGAGCGCTATCTCGCGTGCGAGGCGCAGCCCGCGGCGCGCGACCACCACGAGCGCGGCAATCGTGGCCACCACCGAGAGCAGCCAGTCGATCCGCTGGAAGCGCTCGTAGCTGAGGGTGCGGGACAGCTCCGCGGCGCTGAAGAACTGACGCGGATCGAGATCCGGCAGCTCCAGCCCCGAGGGCACCTTCGTCCGCCAGAGGAAGGCGGCCGCCAGGAGCCAGAGCGCGGCGGCCCCGATTATGGTTGCAAGCTTCGCAACCATGCGAGTCGCCGTCATCTCCGACATTCACGGCAACCTACACGCGCTCGACGCGGTCATTGCCGCGCTGGAGGACGAGCAGTTCGAGGCGGTCTGGTGCCTCGGCGACCTCGTCGGCTACGGGCCGCGGCCGAACGAGTGCTGTGCGAAGGTCGCGGCCCGGGCCGACATCTGCCTGGCGGGGAATCACGACCTCGGCGTGCTCGGACGGCTCCCCCTCGACGACTTCTCACACGAGGCGGCAGAGAGCGCGCGCTGGACGCAGGAGGTGCTGGAGGACGACGCGCGCGAGTACCTCGAGAGCCTGTCGCCCGAGGCGATGGCTCCGGATGCCGCCGTCGAGCTCTATCACGCGAGCCCGCGCGATCCGGTCTGGGAGTACGTCCTCGACGCCGGCGCGATGCGAGCCGCCCTCGAAGGGACGAACGCGTCGATCGTCCTCGTCGGGCACAGCCACGTCCCGCTCGTGGCCGTCCTCGACGACGGCCGCCTCCAGGCCGATCACGCGCCGGAGGGAAGAGAGGTCGATCTCTCGTCCGGTCGCGTGTTGATGAATCCGGGCTCCGTCGGACAGCCCCGAGACGGCGATCCACGGGCGGCCTTTCTGCTCCTCGACCTCGAGGAGGGGACGGCGTCTTTCCGGCGCGTCGACTACCCGATCGAGCGGACGCAGGAGGAGATCAGAGAACGGGGCTTGCCGGAGCCGCTGGCCGAGCGCCTAGCGCACGGAATCTGAGAGAGCGGTCCCTGGCCGGCTCCGCTCCCGCCCGGCGGAGCCGGGCTCCGCGGAGCCTGACGCCGCTGGCGGCACGGTGCTCTCCGCGTCCGTATTGAAATACTGTCCGCTCCGGCCCCGCACCGCCAGCGGCGCCCCAGAAACCGCTCTACACCTCTCTTGAAACGACTTCTTCCGGCTGCTCTCCGAAGGTGATTCCCTCGCGGGCCAGCGCGAGCTGGACTTCCTCCCGCGCCTTGTAGATCCGCCACTTGACCGTTGCGAGCGTGACCTCGAGCGAATCGGCGATCTCCGTGTAGGAGAGGCCCACGATGTCGCGCAGCAGCAACGCCATCTTGAGATCGACGTTGAGCGCCTCGACCCCGCGCCACAGAGCATCGATCGCCTCGATCCGCTCGAACGGAGCGTCCACGACCTCGAGCGGAGGGATGTCGTCGATCGTGACCAGCGCGCGGGGACGCCGCTCGCTTGCGCGGAGCTCGTCCAGCACGCGGTTCTTCGTCACCTGGAAGAGCCAGGTGGTGAACCGGCAGCGGAGCGAGAACTTCGGCAGCCCCTGGTAGACGCGGAGGAAGACCTCCTGCGTGAGGTCCTCGGCAAGGGAACGGTCGCCGACGAGACGCAGCACGTAGTTGAAGACGGGGGTCTCATAGGCACGGACGATGAGAGAGAACGCTCTTTCGTCGCCCCGTTGTGCCTTCCGCAGTACGCCGGGGTCGGGTTGCGTGAGTGACAACGTGCACGAGTATAACGCCGAAAAATCGACATCGGATTGGAATCCGGTAAGCAGACCGCTTCTCTAACGGAATGCTTACGCCTTGACGCCTGCGCTCAACAAACTCTTCCCGGTCATCTCCGGGGGAGGCTCGATCCCGAGCAGGTCAAGCGCGGTCGGAACGAGATCCGAGAGCTCGCCTCCCTCGCGGAGCTCGAGCCCTTCCGCGGTCACGATCAAGGGGACCGGGTTCGTCGTGTGGGCCGTGTGCGGGCTTGCCCCGTCCTCTTCGAGCATCTGCTCCGCGTTGCCGTGGTCGGTAGTGATCAGCGACACGCCGACAACGTCCGCGAGGCACGCGTCGACCGTCTCGACGGCGCGCACGACGGCGGGGATCACGCCGCTGTGCCCGACCATGTCCGGGTTGGCGAAGTTGACGATCGCGAACCGGTGACCGTCCCCGATCTCCTCGACGAAGCGGCGCGTGACCTCGGCGGCCGACATCTCGGGCTTCTGGTCGTAGGTGTCGACGTCTCGCGGGGAGGGAACGAGAATCCGAGTCTCGCCGCTCCACTCGTCCTCCCGGCCCCCGTTGAAGAAGTAGGTGACATGGGCGTACTTCTCCGTCTCGGCGACGTGCAGCTGGCGGATTCCGTGCTCTGCCAGCACCTGGGCCATCGTCTCGGAGACGTCCTGCTCGGCGAAGGCGACGGGACAGTCGAAGTCGCCGCGGTAGCGAGTCATCGTGGTCAGGTCGTAACCGCCTTCGAGCAGGAGCTGAGAGAGCTGCCGGGCCCGGTCGGGGCGGAAGTTGAAGAAGATCGCGGCGTCGTCCGGCTGCAGCCGGGGCCGACCCTCGATCGCGACGGGCTCGATGAACTCATCGGTCGCACCCGCCTCGTAACTTCGTTGCACCACCAACAAGGGGTCAGACCCCCTTGAGGCTACTTGAGGGTTTGTGATCGCTTCGAATGCTTTCTGTGTCCGATCCCAACGCCCGTCGCGGTCCATCGCGTAGTAGCGGCCTGCGACGGTGGCGATCTTCTCCTGCGGGAGCTCGGCGAGATCTTGGATCGCGGAATGGGGCGAGACGTCGCGGCCGTCTGTGAAGGCGTGGATCCACGTCCGCTCCTCCATGTCCTGCCGGCTTGCGAGCTCGAGCAACGCACGCACGTGGTCGATGTGGGAGTGGACGCCGCCGTAGGAGACGAGCCCGAGCAGGTGGACGTTCGTCCCGCGCTCCTTCGCCCGCTCGAACGCGCCGGTCAACGCCTCGTTCTCGAAGAAGTCACCCGTCTCGATCGCCCGGTTGACGCGCTGGAGATCCTGGAGCAGCACCCGGCCCGAGCCGATCGTGAGATGCCCGACTTCGGAGTTGCCCATCTGGCCTTCGGGGAGGCCGACGGCGGGTCCGGAAGCCTCGAGCGTCGTGTGGGGATACCGGCGCCAGAGCCGGTCGAAGACCGGAGTTTCGGCCAGCTCGACGGCGTTCCCGGGGCCAGGCGGCGCGCAGCCCCAGCCGTCGAGGATGACGAGAGCTACTACCGGGCTGCGGTCTCGCAAATCGCGACGAACGAGTCGAGGTCGAGCGAGGCGCCGCCGACGAGCGCGCCGTCGACCCCCTCCTGGGCGAGCAGCTCCTCGGCGTTCCCGGGCGTGACCGAGCCGCCGTAGAGGACGGGCACGTCGAGCAGCTCCTTGATGAACCGGTGCGCCTCCCGCGCCTGCTCGGGTGTGGCCGTCTTGCCCGTGCCGATCGCCCACACCGGCTCGTAGGCGACCACGAGCCGATCGTCCTCGGACAGGACGGAGACCTGCCGGCGCACCACGTTCTCCGTCTCCCCCGCCTCGCGCTCGTGCTCGAGCTCGCCGACGCAGGCGATCACGAACAGGCCGTTCTCGAGGGCAGCGCTCGCCCGGCGCGCGACGTTCTCGTCCGTCTCGCCGAAGTACTGGCGCCGCTCGGAGTGGCCGACAATCGCGGCGTAGACGCCGAGCTCGCGCAGCATCGGCGGCGAGATCTCGCCCGTGAAGGCGCCGTCGTTCTCCCAGTGGACGTTCTGCGCGCCGACGGCGACCTCCGTGTCGGCGAGCGTGCGGACTGCAGCCGAGAGGGACGTGAACGGAGGGAAGACGGCGATGTCCACTGCGCCCTCCAGGCCCGCTACGCGGTCCTTGAGCGCGGCGCAGAACTCGGCCGCCTCGCTCGCCGTCTTGTTCATCTTCCAGTTGCCCGCGATCAGCATGGGCGAGGATCCTATTCCGACGGGATCACTGCCACGCCGGGGAGCTCCTTCCCCTCGAGCAGCTCCAGGGCCGCGCCCCCGCCCGTCGAGGCCCACGAGACTCGATCGACGAGGCCGAGCTCGGACAGCGCCCGGATCGAATCGGCGCCGCCGACGACCGAGTAGGCATCGGAGGAGGCGACCGCCTCTGCGACCGCATTCGTCCCCTCGGCGAACCGCGGCCACTCGAACACGCCCATGGGGCCATTCCAGAAGATCGTCTTTGCCTTGGCGATCTCATCGGCGAAGAGCTCCCGAGTCTGAGGGCCGATGTCCAAGTCGAGCCAACCCTCCGGGACCGAATCGAAGGCGACCACGCGCGCCTCGGCTTCCCGATCGAAGCGCGCTGCGGCAACGACGTCCACCGGCAGCAGGACGGCAACCCCTACTAGCGGAGATTGCGCAGCAAGCTCCGCTGCCATCTTGCCGCCGACGAGGACCGTGTCGGCCTTGCCGCCGAGGTTGCGCAGCACGCCGAGCTTGTCCTCGACCTTGGCGCCTCCGGACACGAGCACGAAGGGCCGCTCGACCTGGCCGAGCAGCTTGCCGAGCTCCTGCAGCTCCCGCTCGAGCAGCAGCCCGGCATAGGCGGGCAGGAGCTCGGCGACGGCCACCGTCGAGGCGTGAGCGCGATGGACGGACCCGAACGCGTCCTGGACGAACAGATCCTGGCCCTCGGCCAGCCGGCGCGCGAACCCGGGATCGTTCTTCGTCTCGCCCGGATCGAAGCGCGTGTTCTCGAGCACCGTGAGCTCGCCGTCGAACAGCTCGCGCAAGCTTGCCTCGACCGGCTTCATCGCGAAGGCGGGGTCGGGCCCCTTTGGGCGGCCGAGGTGCGAGCAGACCGTGATTGCGCCCGCGCCCCGGTCGCGCAGGAGCTCGAGCGTCGGGAGCGACGCCCGGATCCGGGTGTCGTCGGCGATCTGGCCGTCCTCGAGCGGGACGTTCAGGTCGGCGCGAACGAGCACGCGCCTGCCCGAAACCTCGGCGTCACGGACCGAGCGCGGCCGCCTCAAGCTAGAGCAGCCGGTCGATCAGGTCGACGACCCGGCACGAGTATCCCCACTCGTTGTCGTACCAGCCGATCACCTTCACCAGGTTGCCGTTCGCCATCGTCGAGAGCCCGTCGATGATGCAGGAGGCCGAGTTGCCGACGACGTCGGAGGACACGATCGGATCCTCGGTGTACTCGAGGATTCCCTTCCACCGGTCGGTGCCGGCTGCGGATCGATAGGCCTCGTTGACCTCGTCCGGAGACGCGCTCCGGGCGAGCACACAGACGAGATCGGTCACGCTGCCGTCGGGGACCGGCACCCGCATCGCCATCCCGTCGAGCTTTCCCTTCAGCTCGGGGATGACCTCGCCGATCGCCTTCGCGGCGCCGGTAGAGGCCGGGACGATGTTCGTGGCGGCTGCGCGCATCCGCCGCAGGTCGGGCTTTCCCTTGCGGGTCATCGCGACCTGGTCCTGGAGCTGCTGCTCGGTGGTGTAGGCGTGAATCGTGGTCATGAAGCCCGATTCGATCCCGAAGCTGTCGAGCAGGATCTTCGCCATCGGCCCGACCGAGTTGGTGGTGCACGAGGCGTTCGAGATGATGTGGTGGGTGTCGGGGTCGTACGCGTCGTCGTTGACCCCGAGGACGATCGTCACGTCGGGATCGGTGGCCGGCGCCGAGATCACGACCTTGTCCGCTCCCGCGGCGAGATGCTGGGAGGCCCCTTCGCGGTTCGTGAACAGGCCCGTCGACTCCACGACCACGTCGACGTCCATGTCCTTCCAGGGAAGGGCGGTCGGATCGCGCTCGGCCAGCACGCGAAACGGCTTCCCGTCCACGGAGATCTCGTTCTCGGCCGCCTCGATCTCGTGCTTGAGGACGCCGTGCGTCGAGTCGTAGCGAAGGAGATGCGCGAGCACGTCCGGGGCGGCGAGGTCGTTGACGGCGACGATCTCGAAGCCCGGATTGCGGTCGAGATATGCGCGGTAGAAGTTCCGGCCGATGCGCCCGAATCCGTTGATCCCGACACGCTTTGCCATGATCCTCCTCTGTGGTCTCGGGCCGCGATTCTATCGGGGCCTGTCGGGCTGAAATTTTCCTGGCCATCCCGAGTTGAATTCGTCATACTTGTCGCAAGGCGGGTCCGTGCTCCTCCGGCGGCGAATACAGACCCCGTTCGTCGTCACGGTCCTGAGCGTGGCTAAGCGGAGGGGGGGTCGACCTCGGAGCTTCCCCTCCCACCCGCCTTCCTTTTACGCACGAGCAAGCTCGATGAGCTTGCGCAACCGGCGGTGGACAGCGGCCTTGCTCGTTGGCTTGCCGCACTCGAGCGCGAGCTCGCGGAGGGACATGGACGGGTGTCGGAGCCGAAGCCCGGCGATCTCTTGCAGCGGCGCCGGCAGAGCGGCCAGGCGTCCGTCCTTCCGGAGGGCGCGAACCGCGCGCAGCTGGACGTGCGCCGCGCGGCTCGTGCGGACGAGATTCGCGTGATCCGCATTCGCAAGCCTGTTCGCGCGCGATCTCGTGTCGGCGACGACGGCACGCTCCTCGAAGACCAGCGCGAGGTCGTTCGCGCCGGCGAGCGCGAGCGCGCCGGCGATCGTCTCGGCCGCCTTTGCATACGCAACGGCGTGCCGGCCCCGGTCGACGACCGCCAGCTCGACGTCGTCCCGCGCGACGAGATCGGCCAGAAAGCGCGCGCCCGCTTCCGACGCGAACCGGCTCTCGAGATGCGGCGCGCGCGGGCCGCTCAGCGAGCCCGCCCCGAGCAAGGTTCCGCGCAGGTAGGCCCCGCGGCAGCAGGCGCGGGCGACGACGCGCCCAGGAGGACGCTCCAGCGGCCCCAGCTGCGCCGTCAGGATTCCGGCTTCATGGAAGACCTGGAGTGCGCGGTCGGCGCCGGGAATGTGGAGCTGGTAGCGGGTGGCGCGATCGAATGCCCTGCGCTGGTAGGTGCGGATCTCGCTTGCGATTCCGAACCGCCGCAGCAGGCTGAAGCCGCGCCGCGCGGCGGCCGAGCTGGCGAGGTCGAAGTGGAGCGCGACGCGGCGGCGGCCGAGGAGGTGGGCCGTGCCGGCCGTGTGTGCGAGGCCGGACAGCTCGGCGAGCACGTCGCACTCCCGCTTGGGCTCGATCGCAGCGAGCTCGTTCCGCAGGTCGTCAGAGAGCGACATCGGCTCCTTCGAGCTCGAGCAGCCGGCGCTTGTAGGAGAGGCCGAGGGAGCCGTACGAGCCGAGACCCCCGGCCGAGACGACGCGATGGCACGGAATCACGATGCCGAAGCGGTTGCCGGCACAGAACGAGCCTGCCGCCCGCGGGGCGTTCGGCCGCCCGGCCAGCGCGGCCAGCTCACCGTAGGTGACGGTCTCCCCCCGGGGCACCGCCCGCAGCGCGTCGGCGAGGGCGCGCTGAAAGGGCGTGCACCAGTCGAGCTCGAGCTCGACGTCGTCGAATGAGACCGGCTCGCCGGCGAAGTACGCCCCCAACCGGCGCGCAAGTTCCGGCACAGATCCGTCACCCACCCGTGCATCCTCGGCCGATACGCTGACCACAGGGATCACGCGTATCCCATGGGGGTGGTTGGGGGCGATTTCCGGGCGCGGAAACGGAAGCTCGTGGTACAGCAACCGCTTGCCTTCGAGGGCCAGCTCACCCACTCCCCAGCCCTCGACCTCGTAGCGGACGACTTCCACTCCTTTGAATCTACAATCGCGGCATGAGCTCGCCGGGCATCTTCCGCGTGCCTCCACCTGTGAACGAGCCCGTTCGCTCTTACGAACCGGGTTCCCCCGAGCGCCGCGAGCTCCAGGGGCGGCTCGAGGAGATGGCGGGCGAGCGGATCGACCTTCCGCTCGTGATCGGAGGCGAGGAGGTCCGGACAGGCAAGACGGCGGAGGTCGTGATGCCGCATCGGAAGAGTCACGTCCTCGCCGACATGCACCAGGGCGGCCCGGACGAGGTCGAGCGCGCGATCGAGGCCGCCGCCGAGGCGTGGCACGACTGGTCGCGCACACCGTGGGAGGAGCGGGCTGCCGTCATGCTCCGGGCCGCCGAGCTGCTCGCCGGCCCGTGGCGCGCAACCCTCAACGCCGCCACGATGCTCGGCCAGTCCAAGACGGCGCACCAGGCGGAGATCGACGCGGCCTGCGAGCTGACCGACTTCTGGCGCTTCAACCCGACCTTCATGACCCGCATCTACGAGGAGCAGCCGAACTCCCCGGCCGGCCAGTGGAACAGGATGGAGTACCGCCCGCTCGAGGGCTTCGTGTTCGCCGTCACCCCGTTCAACTTCACCGCGATCGCCGGCAACCTGCCGACGAGCCCGGCCCTGATGGGAAACACAATCGTCTGGAAGCCGGCGACGACCGCCGCCTACTCGGCGCACTTCCTGATGAAGCTCCTGCAGGAAGCGGGCCTTCCCGACGGGGTCATCAACCTCGTCTACGGCCCGGGCGCGGCGATCGGGGACGCGGCGCTCGCGAGCCCGGATCTCGCCGGGATCCACTTCACCGGCTCGACGGGAGTGTTCCAGTCGATGTGGAAGACGGTCGGCGCCAACATCGAGCGCTACCGCAGCTATCCCCGGATCGTCGGCGAGACCGGCGGCAAGGACTTCATCGTCGCGCACCCGTCCGCGGACGTGGACGCGCTCGCGACCGCGATCGTCCGCGGCTCGTTCGAGTACCAGGGCCAGAAGTGCTCGGCGGCCTCGCGGGTGTTCGCGCCGCAGAACCTGTGGCCGGAGCTGAAGGAGCGGCTGGTGGAGGAGGTCGGATCGCTCCGGATGGGTGACGTGTCTGACTTCGGCAACTTCATGGGCGCCGTCATCGACGCGAGCTCGTTCCGCACCCAGAAGGAAGCGATCCAGGAGGCGCGCGAGCACGGCGACACGGAGGTGCTGGTCGGAGGCGAGACGGCCGACGACGAGGGCTACTTCGTCTCCCCGACCGTAATCGAGACGCGCGATCCGGACTTCCGCCTCCTGCGCGACGAGCTGTTCGGGCCGATCGTTACCGCCTACGTCTACCCCGACGACGAGTGGGAGGATACGCTCGAGCTGATCGACAGGGGTGCGCCATACGGGCTGACCGGAGCGGTGTTCGCGCGAGACCGCTCGGCGATCGAGCAGGCGGAGCGCTCGCTCGAGTACGCGGCCGGCAACTTCTACGTCAACGACAAGCCGACGGGCGCGGTCGTCGGACAGCAGCCGTTCGGCGGCGCGCGGGCGTCGGGCACGAACGACAAGGCGGGCTCGATGTGGAACCTGATCCGCTGGGTCTCTCCGCGGACGATCAAGGAGACGTTCGTGCCGCCCACGGACTATCGCTATCCCTTCCTGGAGCCGGACGGGTCCGGACCGCCCTCCCGGCCGTAACGCCGGACCATGTCAGCCTTTTTCCACGGGGCCGAGGCGTTCTTCGACCATCTCGCGGCGATCCATTGGGGCTTCCTCGCGCTCGCGGTGCTCTGCCACCTCATGCGCACCGCCTGTGTCTCCCGGGCCTGGTTCAACATCCTGCGCGCCTCGTATCCGCGGAAGCGCATCCGCTGGCGGGAGATCTACGGCGCCTACGTCGCCGGCGTCGGCGTCAACGCGATCATTCCGGCCCGCGTCGGCGACCTCGCAAAGCTGTACATCGCGAAGCGGCGCGTTCCGGAGAGCACGTACACGACCCTGGCCACGACCCAGGTCGCGCTGAACGTCTTCGACTTCGCCGCCGCCAGCCTGCTCCTGCTCTGGGCGCTCGTGGCCGGCGTGCTCCCGGGCCTGAGCGTGCTTCCGCACCTCCCCGACGCGGGCTGGTTCCTGCAGCACTACAAGCTGATGCTGAACATCTTCCTGGTCATCGTCGTCGTGACCCTGGTCGGGCTCGTCCTCGCCGCCCACCGGATCCGCGACTTCAAGGATCGTGTGGCCCAGGGGTTCGCGATCTTCCGCGACCGGCCCACCTACTTCAGCAAGGTCGCGCTCTGGCAGGCCACGGACTGGATGCTCCGCTTCGTCGCCATCTACCTGTTCCTGCGCGCGTTCGGGATCCCGGCCAGCTTCCACAACGCGCTCCTGATCCAGGTGGCGCAGAGCCTGTTGACGGTGTTCCCGTTCACGCCCAGCGGCGCGGGCACGGAGCAGGCGCTGATCCTGTACATGCTCGGCTCCCAGGCTTCCAGGAGCTCGCTGCTCGCCTTTGCCGTGGGAATGAAGCTGACGGTCGTCGCCGTCAACGTCGCGATCGGCTTCGGTGCGATCGCCGTGATGCTGAAGACGCTGAGCTGGCGGCAGGCTGCGGAGGCGGACCGCGCCGCGGAGGCTGCGAAGCGGGCCGGGCCGGCCCCGGCCGGCGAGACGCCTAGAACCTAGCCGGCACAACGGCTAATCTCAGGGGCCCTACAAGGGGCCCTCCATGAAGAAAGCCGCCGCACTCGTCGCCGCAGCGCTTGCGCTGGTTGCTCCCGCCACTGCCTCTGCGGGGCGAATCGCCTACGTCGCGAACTCCAACGACAACACGCTCACGCCCATCGACACGGCCACGAATACGGCCGGGGGGCCGATCGCAGTGCCGGGAAGTCAGCCGGAGGCGATCGCGATCACCCCCGACGGGCAGACCGCCTACGTGGCCAACATCGGCACCAGCACCGTCACTCCCATTGACCTCGGAACCAATACTCCCGGAACGCCGATTCTGGTGGGCGACTTCCCCGACGCGATCGCCATCACCCCCGACGGCACGAAGGCGTATGTGACGAACGGCCTGGACGACGATGTCACGCCGATCGATCTCTCGACGAACACGGCAGGCATTCCGATCCCCGTCGGCAGCGGCCCCATCGGAATCGCGATCACGCCGGATGGTGCGACCGCGTACGTCTCCAATCAGTTCGACGCCACGGTCACCCCAATCAATCTCTCCACGGGCATGCCGGGCACAACGATCTCGGTCGGCCTCTTTCCCGCCGGGATCGCGATCACCCCAAATGGCGCAACCGCCTACGTCGCCAACAACGTCTCCGATGACATCAGCGTCATCGCTACGGCGACGAACACTGTGACGACGACGATCGCGGGCGGCAACGCTCCTATTGCGGTCGCGATCACCCCTGACGGCACGAAGGCTTATGTTCCCAACTGCTGCTCCGACAACGTAACGCCGATCGACACCGCCACGAACACAGCGGGAATTGCAATCCCGGTCGGGACCGGCCCGCAGGCGATCGCGATGACCCCTGACGGCACAACCGCGTACGTGGCCAACTCGGACTCCGACGACGTGACGCCGATCAACACCGCGACGAATACCGCCGGCACGGCGATCCCAGTTGGGGGGAGCCCGTACGCGGTCGCGATCACGCCCGACCAGCCCCCGGCAGCCGCGTTCACGAACACTCCGGCTCCCGCGGGCTCGGCGACGAGCTTCAACGGCAGCGGATCCTCGGATGCCGACGGCACGGTTGCGCGCTACGACTGGGACTTCGGGGACGGCGCGACCCTCTCGAACGGCGGCGCGACCCCGAGCCACACCTACGCGCACGCCGGGACATTCATCGCGACGCTGACCGTCACGGACAACGAGGGCTGCTCGACGGCGCTCATCTTCACCGGCCAGACCGCGCTCTGCAACGGCTCTCCCGTTGCGCGCATCCAGCATCAGGTCAGCATCCTGGCGGCCTCGCCGACGCTCGCGACCACGGCTTCCGCGGGCGTCGTCCTCGGCGGGCAGGTTCACGACACGGCCACGATCGCCGGCGGGACTGCGCCGGGAGGTTCGGTCACGTTCCGTCTCTACGGCCCGGACGACGCAACCTGCTCGGCAGCGCCCGCGTTCACGAGCTCGGCGGTCACGGTCTCCGGAAACGGCAGCTACGACTCGCCGAGCTTCATCCCGACGGCGGCGGGCACGTACCGCTGGACCGCGAGCTACTCCGGCGATTCGGACAACGATCCCGCGTCGAGCGCCTGCAACGCCGCCAACGAGTCGGTCGTCGTCGCCAAGGTGAGCCCGACCTTGAGCACGACCGCCTCCGCCGGAATCGCGCTCGGCGGCCAGGTGCACGACACGGCCACGCTCGCAGGCGGCTCGATGCCGACGGGGACGATCACCTTCAGGCTCTACGGCCCCGACGACGCGGGCTGCTCGAACGCGACCGTCTTCACCGACACGGTCTCGGTCGGCTCCGGGAACGGCAGCTACCCGTCGAGCAACGCCACGCCGACCGCGGTCGGCACCTACCGCTGGACCGCCTCCTATTCCGGCGATGCGAACAACAACGCCGCCGCGAGCGCTTGCAACGCCGCCGGCGAGCAGGTGACCGTCAGCCCGACCGTGCCGGGCGTGCCCACGGGCGTCTCGGCGGTTGCGGGCAACGCGCAGGCGACCGTCAGCTTTACCGCGCCCGCATCGAACGGCGGCGCCGCGATCAGCTCCTACACCGTCACCGCCTCGCCCGGAGGCGCCCACGCGAGCGGCCCGGGAAGCCCGATCGCGGTTACGGGCCTGACGAACGGCACGAGCTACACGTTTACGGTCACGGCCACCAACTCAGCCGGCACCGGCCCGCCCTCGGCGCCGTCGAACTCGGTCACGCCGCAGCCCCCGGGAGCACCGACGATCGCCTCATTCTCTCCGACCAGCGGCACGGTCAAGACGGTGGTGACGATCACGGGCACGAATTTCATCGGCGCAACGAAGGTCAAATTCAACGGGATCGTGGCGGTGTTCAAGGTGCTGCCCGGCGGGACGCAGCTGATCGCGCTCGTTCCGCCCGGGGCGACCACCGGCGAGATCACGGTCGAGAACGGCGTAGGATTCGTGATCAGCGCATCGCCGTTCACGGTCGTCCAGCCGGCCCCTCTCCCCTCGCACCTGCACGTGGTCGGGACGGACGAGACCCTCCCGGAATGGCCCGCGCTTCCGAGCGGGCACGGTATCGGGCTCGGGCCCTAGCCCTGCCTAAGGACGGCCGGCCTTGTGCAGCTGGGCGTAGATCTCCCTCGCGGTCTTGGCCGGAAGCGCGGGGACGCCCTCGAGCTCTTCCTGGGTCGCGGCGAGGAAGCGCTCCGCCGAGCCGAAGTGGCGCAGCAGCGCGCGGCGCCTCGCGGGCCCGACACCCTTGAGCGTGTCGAAGATCGACTCGCGTGAGGCCGCATCACGGCGCTGGCGGTGGAAGCCGAGGGCGAACCGGTGCGCCTCGTCGCGGATTCTCTGAAGGAGCTGCAGTCCCGGCGAGTGACGGTCGAGGACCACGGGCCGGGCCTGGCCGGGGACGAACACCTCCTCCTCCCGCTTGGCGAGCGAGATCACGGCCACGCGCGGCAGGTCGAACGCCTGCATCGCGGCCAGCGCCGCCGACAGCTGGCCCTTGCCCCCGTCGATGACGACGAGGTTCGGAGTCACGGCGAAGGACTCGTCGTACTCCTCCGACGTCACGTCCTGCCGCCGCGCGAAGCGGCGCGAGATCACCTCCGCCATCGCGGCGAAATCGTCCTGGCCGTCGAGGCCGCGCACGCCGAACTTGCGGTAGTGCGCCTTCTTCGGAAGCGCGTCCTCGAAGACCACCATCGAGCCGGCCGGCGAAGCCGCCTGGATGTTGGAGATGTCGAAGCACTCGATCCTGATCGGGAGACTCTCGAGGTTGAGCGCCTCGCGCAGCTCCTCGAGCGCCTCGACGCGGCGCGCTCTGCGCTGCTCCGACTGGAGCGCGTCCGACTCGAGCGCGATCGCCGCGTTCTGCGTCGCGAGCTCGGACAGGCGGCGCTTCTCGCCGCGCTCGGCCTTCCGGACCTCGACCCGCGATCCGCGGCGCTCGGAGAGGAACTCCGCGAGCGCGGAGGTGTCCCCCACCCCGCGCGGAACGACGATCTGCGGCGGGACACTGGGCGCCGAGCCGTAGTACTCGAGGCAGAAGGCCTCCAGCAGCGCGGTCAGGTCGCTGCCCTCGACGTTCTCGAGGTGGAAGCTGTAACGGTCGATCAGCTTGCCGTCGCGGAGCGGGAAGATCTGGACTGCGGCGCGCTCGCGCTCGCTGGCGATTCCGATCACGTCCACCGTTCCGACCGCCCGCTTGTCTGCGGCCTGGCGCTCGGCCAGGTGGCGGACGGAAAACAGGCGGTTCCGGTTGCGGGCCGCCTCCTCGAAGCGCTCGTTCTCGGCCGCCTCCCTCATCTTCCGCTCGAGCTCGCGCAGAACCGGCCGCGTCTCCCCCGAGAGGAACTCCATCACCTGCTCGATGATCAGCCGGTAGTCCTCCTTCGAGACGTAGCCAACGCAGGGAGCGAGGCAGCGGTCGATGTGGTAGTCGAGGCAGGGAATCCCCGAGTGGCGCCCCGGCGTCGGGCCCTCGCAGGGCCGGTAGGGGAAGACGCGGTTGAGGACGTCGAGCGTCTCGCGCACCTTCTTCGCGTTGGCGTAGGGGCCGAAGTAGACGACGCCGCGACGGTGCCGCTCGCGCGTGAACATCACGCGTGGGTAGTCGTCCTCGACCGTGACGGCGATGTACGGGAACGACTTGTCGTCGCGCAGGCGGATGTTGAACGGCGGCCGGTAGCGCTTGATCAGGTTCTGCTCGAGGTGGAGAGCTTCGACCTCGGTGTCGGTGACGATCACCTCGAGGTCGGCGATCAGATCGACGAGCTGGCCCATGCTCGGACGCGCGTCGCCTGCACCGAAGTACGTGCGCACGCGCGAACGCAGGGACTTCGCCTTCCCGACGTAGATCGCGCGTCCCTTCTCGTCCCGGAACACGTAGACGCCCGGCTTCCGGGGCAGCGTTTTCAGCTTGGGCTCGAGCGATTCCCGCATAGGGCTAGCGTAGCCCCGGGTACGATTCGGCCATGTCCGGCCAGTACGTGGCGTACACGTTCTACAAGGTCGATCCGGCCTGGCGGAGGCTTCCGATCGAGGAGCGCGAGGCGGGCAAGGACGCCTTCGCCGAGGTCGTCGAGTCGTGGGCCGGGCGGATGGATGCCCTGCGGGTGTACTCCGTCGCCGGGGTGCGGCCGGAGTGCGACTTCTTCCTCTGGAAGATCACCGAGCGCTACGACGACCTCGGGGAGCTCGGCGCCGCCCTGAACGGAACGCCGCTCGCGGGCTGGCTCGAGACGCCGTACTCCTACCTCGCGACGATGAAGGCGTCCCAGTACACGCAGGCGCGCAAGGCGCGGAAGGTCGTGCCGCGGGGCGCGCCCTACCTCGTCGTCTATCCCTTCGTCAAGCTGCGCTCGTGGTACTCGCTGCCACCGGAGGAGCGGCAGCGGGCGATGGACGAGCACATGCGGATCGGGCACGAGTTCTCGACGATCACGAACCACACGACCTACTCGTTCGGGATCGACGACCAGGAGTTCATGACCGCCTTCGAGTGCGAGGAGCCGGCCGACTTCATGCATCTGATGCTGACGTTGCGCGAGACCGAGGCGAGCAAGTACACCGAGCGCGACACGCCGATCTTCGTGGGCACGGGAAGGGAGATCCGGGCGGCGCTCGACCAGCTCGACGGCGCGGCGGCGCGGGTCCGCGCCTAGAACCCTCAACCCCGACTCGAGGCAGGTTGAGGGCACTTGACGTGTCCGGTTGGGACAATCGAATCTGCTCGAAGCTCCCAACCCTCAAGCAGGTGCCAGGCACCTTTAGGAGAGTTGAGGGTTACGCCGCAGCGTCGCCTCCGGCCGCTACCGTGACCCGAGCGCCATGAAGCGGCTCTTCACCGAGATGAACCCGACGCTGCGCGGATTCTTGATCATCTTCGCGATCACCGGCGTGATCGTCGCGCTCTCGCTCTACCAGACGCTGGCGGCGCTCTACCTGATCGCACGGATCGCCTTCTTCATCGCGATCGCGGTCTTCATCTTCCTGATGTGGCGCGAGCGGCGCGGAGAGATCTCGACCTGGTCGGCGCGGTCTCAGACCGTCTTCTACGGCGCTGCGCTGCTGATCGTCGCCGATCTCGGCGTCTTCTTCTGGCGCGGAATCTCGGGCCCTGACGCGCTCGCATTCTTCGTGGTGCTCGGCCTTTGCCTGTTCTCGATGTGGCGCGTATGGCGAGACGAGCACAGCTATGGTCTTTAGGACATGGTCGAGGAAGGCAAGCCGGCACCCGATTTCGAGCTGACCAGCGATTCGGGCGAGAAGGTCAAGCTGTCCGACTTTCGCGGGCAGCCGGTCGTCCTCTACTTCTATCCCAAGTCCGACACGCCCGGCTGCACCGCCCAGGCGTGCGGGATCCGCGACGCCTACTCGGAGTTCGAGCAGCGTGGCGCGGTCGTCCTCGGCGTCAGCGCCGACAAGGAAGCCGCGCAGGCGAAGTTCAAGTCGAAGTACGGGCTTCCGTTCACCGTCCTCGCGGATCCGGACCACGAGGCCGGGAAGGCCTACGGGGTCGAGAAGCCGGACAGCAAGTACTTCGAGCGCTCGACGTTCGTGATCGACCCCGAAGGGAAGGTCGTGAAGATCATGCGGAACGTCGACCCCCGCAAGCACGCGGACCAGGTGCTCGCCACGCTACCGAGCGACGGCGCGTAGCCAGATCTGCGTCCAGAACGGAGCGAGGACGCGATAGGCGATCGGCTCGGCGAGGTGCGCCAGCAGATCGCGCGGGCTGTTCGAGAACAGCCGCTTGCGATTGTTGTGGAAGCGCTCGATCTCGGTGAACCCGGCGCCCTTCAGCGCGTGCTTGAGCCGGCGCGGCGAGTAGCCGAGCTCCGTCGTCCCGAAGCGCTCCGCCGCCTCGCGCCCCTCGAAGCGCTGCTTCCAGTTCGGCTCGGCGAGCAGCAGCCTGCCGCCCGGCCGCAGCGCGCGCTGAGCCGAGCGGAACACGAGCTCGGGCGAGCCGCTGTGATGGAGCGCGTCGTAGAGCAGGCACGCGTCGAACCGGCGGCCCAGATCGAGCTGCTCCATGTCCCCGACCTCGAATGAGACATCGACTCGTTCCGAACGAGCCTGCTCGCGTGCGATCTCGATCATCTCGGGCGAGATGTCGTACCCAACGGCCTCCACGCCCTGCCGGACGGCGAGCCGCGTCATCCACCCAGGTCCGCAGCCGAGCTCGCACAGCTTCGTCCCCGCGTGGAGGTCGAGCAGCTGGAGGACGTAGCCGAAGTCGATCAGGAGCCGGGCCGTCTCGCGCGGGTCGTGCCGGAACGGCTTCGTGCGAAGCCACTCCCTTCCAGCCGTCCCAACGGAATCCGGGTATTCCACCTCCGCCTGCTTCCGACTGGCGGTCACGGCAGGATCCTATGCGGATGAGAGGACTTGAACCTCCACGGGGTTACCCCCACACGGACCTGAACCGTGCGCGTCTACCAATTCCGCCACATCCGCGCGGACAACAAGTTTAGCCTCGCATCTCGGCTTCTCGAGTCCGCCGGCGGCGCAGCCGGGCTTTGCCCGGCGGAGCCTCACTAGAGACAATCGTCGAGACCAACTTCCGATTCAAGTCGAGGCCGAAGGCCGACTTGGATCGGCGAGGACCTGAACCGTGCGCGTCTACCAATTCCGCCACATCCGCGCGGAGCTCAAGTGTAGCCAGGCTACGATTCCAGTCTGAGACGGGGTCTTGCTCTTGTTTTCTGCGGCGTCGCGGCCCTCTGGGCGACCGCGGCTGCATCCGCGCGCGCCCCACGCACCGAGGTCGTCGTCACGCTCGACGCGCCCTCCCTCGCGCAGGCGACGGCTCAGAGCCGCGCGCTCACGGCAGCGGCCAAGCACCGGCGCCTGGACCTTCGCACTCCGACGAGCGTCTCGTACCTGCGCGGCCTCGCGTCTGCGCAGCGCGCGCTCCAGAGCCGGATCGCGGACGCCGTCCCCGCCGCAAACGTGCGCTGGCACTACAGCGTCGTCCTCGACGCGCTCGCGATCGACCTCCCCAGCTCAGCCGTCGGCCGGCTGTCCCGGCTGCAGGGCGTGGCCCAGGTCTATCCCTCCGTCCGCTACCACGCGCTCGGCGGCACGGGCCCGCTCCTCAACCAGACGCCTGCGCTGATCGGCGCCCCGTCGCTCTGGGGACCGACCCTGTCGACCGCCGGCAACGGGATGAAGATCGGGATCATCGACGACGGCGTCGACCAGACGCACCGGTTCTTCAACCCGAGCGGCTTCACGATGCCTGCAGGCTTTCCCAAGGGGAATCGCGCCTACACCACCAACAAGGTGATCGCCGCCCGCGCGTTCGCCCCGCCCTCGCCGAAGTGGCACAACGCCAACCTTCCGTTTGACCCGGAACTGTCCGAGCACGGAACGCACGTCGCCGGGATCGCAGCCGGGGACAACGGCGTCCATGCCGGCGGAGTGATCGTCTCCGGGATCGCTCCCAGAGCGTACCTCGGGAACTACAAGGTCTTGTCCATCCCGACGGTCTCGGGCGTCGGGCCGGACGGGAACGCACCCGAGATAGCCAAGGGGATCGAGGCGGCGGTCGCCGACGGGATGGACGTGATCAACCTCTCTCTCGGTGAGCCGGAGGTCGAGCCGAGCCGCGACATCGTCGTCA
>WNGB01000793.1_pt1 | contig 129030 bp, 129 predicted proteins | sample 5400681 | NCBI WGS metagenome assembly WNGB01 (sample SAMN13153367, study PRJNA577476) | soil metagenome | isolation source: 115 cm soil or saprolite under grassland replicate 2 | place: USA:California | collected 2016-06-15
CTGTTCGGCGGCGCCGTTGTCACCGAGACCGTGTTCTCATTGCCGGGTGTCGGCCTGCTGCTCACGGACTCGATCCTGGGCAAGGACCTTCCGACGGTCCAGGCGATCGTTCTGTTCTTGACCGTCGCGGTCGTCCTGACCAGTTTTGTCGTCGACCTCGTATACGGTTTGCTGGATCCGCGCGTGACCGTCGCTCATGGCTAGCGCTGTCGGGGTACCCGTTGCGGCAGCCCCTCGCGCCGCGCTGCGCACCAGCCCGAGTGCGGCACGACGCCGGCTGCTCGCGTATCCACAGTTGCTCATCGGCGGCGTCGCCTTTGCATTGTTGCTGGTCGGCGCGCTATTCGGACCGCTGATCGTCCAGTACGGCCCGATCGAAACCGACTTCACGGCCGCCCTGACTGGACCGTCCGCGAGTCATGTCGTGGGTACCGATCAGTTGGGACGCGATTCGCTCAGCCGCGCGTTGTCAGGCGCGCGACTTTCGCTCGTCGTGGCCGCCGGCACTGTCATCCTCACCCTCGGCGGCGGTGTGCCGCTCGGCCTGCTGAGTGGGCTGCGGCGTGGTTGGGTAGAGAGCCTGATCATGCGCATCATGGACGGCCTGCTGGCATTCCCCGGGCTGATTCTGGCCATGGCCATCGCATTCGTCCTCGGCCCGAGCTTGCCAACCGTCATCGTCGCCCTGGGGGTGGTCAGACTCGCGCCACTGGCACGTGTGGTGCGCTCGCAGGCACTCAGCCTCGGCCAATGCGATTACGTGGAAAGTGCTCGCGCAGTGGGCGCCAGTTCGGCTCGTATTGCCACTGCGCATGTGCTGCCGAACATCATGAGCACTATTCTTGTCCAGGCTTCGCTCACCGCGGGCGCGGCCATTTTTGCCGAGGCGAGCCTGAGCTTCCTCGGCGCTGGCGTACCTCCGCCCACGCCCACCTGGGGCGGAATGCTGCACGACGCCTACCCCTACCTGGAGATCAATCCGTGGCAGACGTTTGTGCCTGGCGCGTGCATCTTCCTGGCAGTCCTGAGCTGTAACTTCATTGGTGAAGGCATCCGCGACTTGCTCGACCCACGCGAGCGCACACGCCGCGGCGCGAGCACAGTGTGAGAGCGCTCTCAACGATAAATCTGCGCTTATCCTGAGGGGCCATGGAGCTGCGCCATCCGCGGTACTTCGTGACGGCCGCCGCCGAGCTCCACTTCGCGCGCGCCGCGCAACGGCTGTTGACGGTGGCCGTGATGGCCTGGGCGATAGCCATAATGGTCCGCACGCGCGGACGGCTTGGCCGAGGAACATCGCCGTGAATGCAGGCACCTTCGCGTCACCCATTGCAACCGTCGCATCTGGGCGCTCAGGATTTAGCCGACCCGTCCGACCAGTGCCAGTCGCGGATGTCGGGCGGGTCGTCGTCCCAGTGCTCGATGTACTGGCGGTGGTCGATCAGGCGTTCTCTAAAGCCTTGTTTGGCGTGTGCCCCAATCGTTGCGAGGCGTGGCACCCGGTCGATGACGTCGATGGCAAGGTGGAAGCGATCGACCTGGTTGAGCACTGCCATGTCGAAGGGCGTCGTGGTCGTGCCCTCCTCCTTGTAGCCACGGACATGCAAGTTGTGGTGGTTCGTGCGTCGGTAGGTGAGGCGATGAATGAGCCACGGATAGCCGTGGTACGCGAACACCACTGGGCGATTCGTCGTGAACAGCGAGTCGAAATCGCGGTCGGATAGTCCGTGCGGGTGCTCTTCCTGAGGTTGGAGGCGCATCAGGTCAACCACGTTGACCAGGCGGATTTTCAAGTCGGCGAATGCCGAGCGGAGCAGCTCGACGGCGGCGAGCGTTTCCAACGTGGGTACGTCGCCGGCGCAAGCCATAACCACATCGGGCTCGCTGCCCCTATCGGTGCTGGCCCAGTCCCAGATACCAATGCCCATCGTGCAGTGCTTGATTGCGGAATCCATGTCGAGGTACTGCAAGGCTGGTTGCTTCCCCGCCACGACGATGTTCACGTAATCGCGGCTGCGCAGGCAGTGGTCCATTACGGACAGCAGCGTGTTGGCATCAGGTGGCAGATAGACGCGGATGACCTCGGCTTTCTTGTTCATTGCGAGGTCGATGAAGCCTGGATCCTGATGCGAGAAGCCGTTGTGGTCCTGGCGCCACACGTGGGATGACAGCAGGTAGTTCAGCGAGGCGACAGGCGCGCGCCACGGGATCTTCTTGCTGCTTTCCAGCCATTTGGCGTGCTGGTTGAACATCGAATCGACGATGTGGACGAACGCCTCGTAGGTGGTGAACAGGCCGTGTCGACCGGTGAGCAAGTAACCCTCGAGCCAACCCTGGCAGGTGGTCTCGGAGAGGATCTCCATGACCCGACCGTCCTGACCCAGATGATCGTCGCCTGGTTGCAACTCGCCCATCCAGGCGCGGTCGGTGACCTCCAGTACGGCGCCGAGGCGGTTCGAGACGAGCTCGTCCGGGGCAACGATGCGGAAATTGCGCTGTTCGGTGGACGCCCGCATGGTGTCACGCAAGAAGCCGCCCAGCACGCGCGTCGCCTCGGCCAGAGCTACGCCAGGTGCAGGTACATCGACAGCGTAGTCGCGGAAATCGGTCAGGCGAAGCTCCTTTAGCAGCAGGCCACCGTTTGCGTGCGGGTTGTCACCCATGCGGCGGGTGCCCGTGGGCGCCAACTCGGAGAGCTCCGGGATGAGTCGGCCATGATCATCAAATAGCTCGTCCGGGCGGTAGCTCTTCAACCACCGCTCCAGCTGGCCCAAGTGGCCTGGATTGGTGGCGATCTCGGCAAGCGGGACCTGGTGTGAACGCCATGTGCCTTCCGTTGGCTGGCCATCCACCTCCTTTGGCCCCGTCCAGCCCTTGGGCGTCCGCAGCACGATCATTGGCCAGCGTGGACGTTCTGTGCTTTCGCCCGAGCGTGCCGCGGCCTGGATCGCGGCGATGCGGTCGGCGGCAGCATCCAGCACGTCCGCCACTACCCGGTGCATTGCCACTGGGTCGTCGCCTTCGACGAACAAGGGCTCATAGCCGTATCCCTCGAACAGGCATTCCAGCTCGCGATGCGAGATGCGAGCCAGCACCGTGGGGTTAGCAATCTTGTAGCCGTTCAGATGCAGAATCGGCAGCACCGCACCATCCGTGGCGGGGTTGAGGAACTTCGTCGAATGCCACGTGGTCGCCAGCGGCCCCGTCTCGGCCTCGCCGTCGCCGACCACGCACGCCACCAGCAGGTCGGGGTTATCGAATGCGGCGCCAAACGCGTGGGCGAGGCTATAGCCAAGCTCGCCGCCTTCATTGATCGAGCCCGGCGTTTCGGGTGCTGCATGGCTGGGGATACCGCCTGGAAACGAGAACTGCTTGAACAGGCGCCGCAGGCCGTCGACATCCTGGGTGATGCCCGGGTAGCGCTCCGAGTACGTTCCCTCGAGATACGTGTTGGCGACCATGCCCGGTCCACCATGACCCGGGCCGCACACGTAGATCACATTCAGGTCGCGCTCGCGGATCAGGCGGTTCAGATGCACGTAGATGAAGTTCAGGCCAGGCGTCGTGCCCCAGTGCCCGAGCAGGCGTGGCTTGACGTGCTCGCGTGCCAACGGTTGACGCAACAGCGGGTTGTCCAGCAGATAGATCTGACCGACCGACAGATAGTTGGCCGCACGCCAATACGCATCTAACAGATTGACCTGCGTATCCGACAGTGGCATCAGTGCCTTTCTCCTTTACTATCGAGCGCCGTCACATGCAGCGCGTACTGGTACTCAACGCGGGGTCGAGCAGTCTGAAGTGGATTGTGCTGGACGCGTCGACCGAGGAGTCGCAAGAGCAGGGCACAGCGACATGGCAGGGCGCCGAGGGGGGCCGCCACGAGCAAGAGCTTGCTCAGGCACTGCGAGATCTGCCTGACGTCGAGGCGGTTGGCCATCGAGTGGTCCACGGCGGACTGGACTTCCGCGAAGCGGTAGAAGTCGACGAGGCCGTGCGCGCGCGTATTGTGGATCTGTCCGAACTTGCGCCGCTGCACAATCCCGCGGCCGTTGCTGGTCTCGATGCCGCCCGGGCACGATTTCCGCGGGCGCACCAGGTCGCCGCGTTCGATACCGCCTTCCACGCGACGCTGCCTGAAGAGGTGTCGCACTACCCGCTGCCGTGGGAGTGGACGGTTCGCTGGGGGTTGCGCCGCTTCGGCTTCCATGGCCTCAGTGTCGAGTACGCCGTCACACGAGCCGCCGAGTTGCTGGGCCACGCCTCGACGCGGATGGTAGTTTGCCATCTCGGTGCGGGCTGCTCCGTGACGGCGGTTGCCAATGGCCGATCGGTGGACACCAGCATGGGCTTTACGCCGCTCGAAGGCGTGATGATGGCTCGACGCTCAGGCTCGGTCGACCCAGGCCTGCTGCTGTATCTGCTCGATCGGGAGCGGCTGTCCTCCGCTGATCTGGACCACGGATTGAACGAGCAAGCGGGACTGGTTGGCGTATCGGGCGTATCAGCGGACATGCGGGAAGTTCTGGCCGCCGAGGTGGCTGGCAACGTGCGCGCCCGCCTCGCGGTGGCGATGTTCGTCAATCGCGTGGTAGCGACCATCGGCGCGATGACCGCGGCACTGGGAGGTCTGGATACGCTGGTGTTCACCGGCGGGATAGGCGAGCACAGCGCCCCAATTCGCGCTCGCGTCGTTGCCGCTCTCGGCTATCTCGGAGCGCGACTCGACCGCCACGCGAACGAGCTCGCCGCGAACGATGTGGACGTTGCCACCTCCGACTCCGGTATTCGGATCCTCATCATCGCGGCACGCGAAGACCTGACGATCCTGCGGCACGTCAAACGCGTGCTCGGCTGGTCTTGAGACCATTCAGCACAACGCCTGACTCAATTGACTCGTACCCCCTGGGGCAGGTCTGCGACAGCTTTGACGTAGTGTGCTCGCTCGAAGGCCGCTGGGAATGTCACGGCTTGCTGGCTCATGCTGCCCTTCATCTGGCGCACCGAGGTGTATTCGTGCTCGTCGAGCCAGCACGCGAGATCACGCTTGACCGTTGCCAGATGCTCGACACCGTTGCGCAGGAGCGCAGAGGCCATCATCGTTACATCGGCGCCGACCATAAGCAACTTGAGCACGTCCTGCGCGGAATGGACTCCACTCGAGCCGGCCAGGTTTGCCCGCACGCGGCCATGGAGGATGCCGATCCAGCACAGGGGCAACCGTAACGCCTGCGGTTCGGCTGAACTGCTCAGCGTGGGCCGCGGAACAATCTCAAGGTTGTCGAGGTCGACGTCAGGCTGATAGAAGCGGTTGAAGAGCACAAGCCCGGCCGCGCCTGCCTCGTCCAGCTGACGGGCCATGAACGCCACGTTCGTGAAGTACGGGCTCAGCTTGACACTAACCGGAATACCGACCTCGCGTCGGACGTCGCGCAGCAGACCGAGACACTCCTGCTCGATCGTTGCGCCCTCCAGATATGGGTCGGTTGGCACGAAGTAGAAGTTGAGCTCCAGCGCATCGGCCCCGGCCTGCTCGATCTCCCGCGCGTAGCTCACCCAGCCACCTGTCGATACGCCGTTCAGGCTGCCGATGACGGGAATGGCCAGCGCCGCTTTGGCCCGCCGTACGTGCTCCAGGTATTCGTGCGGAGCAAGGCGAAACACCGGATCAGGAAAGAACGTCAGTGCCTCCGAATAGCTGTACGTGCCGTGCGTCAGGAAGTAGTCTAGCTCGCGCGTTTCGTGGTTGATCTGCTCCTCGAACAGCGATGGCAGGACCACTGCCGCGGCGCCAGCGTCTTCCATGCAACGTAGGGTGTCCAGGCTGCGCCCGAGCGGAGACGCCGATGGGACCAGCGGATTGTCGAGATGCAGACCCAAGTACGTCGTAGAGAGGTCGGTCACGGGTGGCTCCCATTCTTGGACTGACTGGTGACAAGATCTTCGAGGCGCTTCCAGCGGGCTTGGACGTCCCATTCCGCAAGGTGCATGAGACGCTGCGCATCATCTGGTCGGGTTTGCTGGAGCATGCGATAGCGTCCCTCGGCATACGCGTACTCCTCGAGGGGGATCGAAGGTGATTTCGAGTCCAGCTGCAGTGGCTGTGGTAGACGCGGGTCGTAGCGGTACAGCGGCCAGTGACCCGACAGGACCGCCCTCTTCTGCTGCAGCAGCGCATTCCGCAGGTCGTAGCCGTGAGCGATGCAGTGGCTGTACGCGATGACTAACGAAGGCCCGTCGTATGCCTCCGCTTCCAGGATTGCCTTCAGCGTCTGGCTGTCGTTGGCCCCTATCGCCACGCGCGCGACATAGGCATTGCCGTAGCCCATCGCGAGTAAACCCAGATCCTTCTTGGCCGTCGACTTTCCAGCAGCAGCGAATTTGGCGACCGCCGCCCGCGGTGTGGATTTAGACATCTGGCCGCCCGTGTTCGAGTACACCTCAGTGTCGAGGACAAGCACGTTGACATTGCGGCCCGAGGCCAGCACGTGGTCCAGACCGCCGTAGCCAATGTCGTATGCCCAGCCATCACCGCCAACGATCCACACGCTGCGGTTGACCAGCACTTCTGAGAGGCTCAGCAGATCCTGCGCTCCAGGCGAGGGCATGCCTGCGAGCTGCGACTTCAGCCGCTCCACACGGCGACGCTGCTCGTAGATACCCGTCTCACTGGACTGGTCAGCTGCCAACAGTTCCTGGACGAGGTCGGACCCGAGCTCCGCTTCCAGTCGCCGCAGCAGCTCGTGGGCATAGGCGGTCTGCTTGTCGAGCGTGAGGCGGAAGCCGAGGCCGAACTCAGCATTGTCTTCAAACAGCGAGTTCGACCAGGCTGGGCCGCGACCCTCTTGATTGGACGTCCACGGTGTGGTGGGCAGGTTGCCACCGTAGATGGACGAGCAGCCGGTGGCGTTGGCGATCAGGGCGCGATCGCCGAAGAGTTGGGAAACCAGCTTCAAATACGGCGTTTCGCCGCACCCGGCGCACGCGCCGGAGAACTCGAAGAGCGGCGGCAGTAGCTGGCTGTCCTTAACGGAAGTCAAATTGAGTATTCTGCGATCCGGGTCGGGCAGTGTCTGGAAGAACTCCCAGTTGATGGATTCCTGCACGCGCAGCGGTGCCTGCGGGGCCATGTTGATCGCCTTTCGTCCAGAGGCGCTCTTGTTCTTGGCCGGGCAGGCCTCCACGCACAGGCCACAGCCCGTGCAGTCCTCGGGCGCCACCTGCAAGCTGTAGCGATGCTCTGGAAACTGCTTCCAGCGCGCCGCCGCCGACTTATACGCCGCCGGAGCGCCGTCCACGGCGGCCTCGGGAAATAGCTTGGCGCGGATGACGGCGTGGGGGCAGACCAATATGCACTTGTCGCACTGGATGCACGTCTCTGCGTCCCAGACGGGGATCTCCTGTGCGATGTTGCGTTTCTCCCACTGGCTGGTGCCTGTGGGATAGGTGCCGTCCACTGGCAGCGCGCTGACCGGCAGCATGTCGCCTGCGCCACGGATCATCTCGGCAGTAACGCTGCCTACGAACGCTGGAGCGTTGGTGGGCACAGCATCGCGGAGCTCGAGCGTGCTCGTGACCTGGTCACGTGCTGGCACGTCGTGTAGGTGGGCCAAGGCGGCGTCAATTGCCTCGAAGTTCTTGCGCACTACAGCGTCGCCGCGTTTGCCGTACGTCTTCTCAACCGCGTGCTTGATCGCCGCGACCGCCTGCTCGCGCGGCAGCACTTCGCTCAACGCGAAGAACGCCGTCTGCATCACGGTGTTGACGCGCCCGCCCATGCCCGCTTCGCGCGCCACACGATCACCGTCGATGACGTACACACGCAGGTGTTTGCGGATGATCTCCGCCTGGACCGGACGCGGCAGATGATCCCAGACGTCACCCGCGGAGAACGGGCTATTAATAAGGAAGATTGCACCTTCCGCGGCCAGGCTGAGCACGTCGAGGCGCTCGAGAAAGCTGAACTGGTGGCAGGCGACAAACGTCGCCTGGTCAGGACCGATCAGATAGGGGGCGCTGACCTGCGTGGGGCCGAAACGCAGGTGCGAGACGGTGACCGAGCCGGATTTCTTCGAGTCGTAGACGAAGTAACCCTGGGCGTAGAGATCGGTGTCCTCACCGATGATCTTGATCGAGTTCTTGTTAGCGCCGACCGTGCCGTCCGCGCCGAGACCGTAGAACACCGCTCGGACTGTCCTGTCGTCTTCGATGGAGAACGCCGGATCGAAGTCCAGACTGGTGTGCGTGACGTCATCGTGAATGCCAACGGTGAAGTGCCTGCGTGGGCTCGCCTGAGAGAGCTCGTCGAACACCGCTTTGACCATGGCCGGCGTGAACTCTTTTGAGCCGAGGCCGTAGCGACCGCCGATAACCTGCACCTGGCGTCCCGATTCGCTGATTGCAGTGACCACGTCCTGGTAGAGAGGCTCGCCTGCGCTGCCGGGCTCCTTCGTGCGGTCGAGCACCGCGATGCGATTGACGGTGCGCGGTAACGCGTCCACGAATCCCTTTGCATCGAAAGGTCGATAGAGGTGGGCGTTCACGACGCCCACGGCACCGTCGAGGTGGCGCACGGTCTCGGCGACGGTTTGCGCGGCCGAGCCCATCACGACGATGACCCGCTCCGCATCAGGAGGGCCGCGGTACTCGAATGGCTGATAGCTGCGTCCTGTGAGCCACGCGAAGCGGACCATCGCTTCCTGCACGATGTTCGGGCACTCGTTGTAGAAGGAATTGGCAGCTTCGCGACCCTGGAAGTAGACATCCGGGTTCTGCGCGGTGCCACGCATGAAGGGTCGTTCGGGCGAGAGTCCGCGCGCACGGTGGGCGCGAACCAGGTCGTTGTCAATCAGCGCTCGCAGGTCCTCGTCCGAAAGCAACGAGATCTTGGCAACCTCATGTGAAGTGCGGAAGCCGTCGAAGAAATGAATGAAGGGCACCCGCGCGCGCAGCGTAGCCATCTGCGCAATGGCGGCAAAGTCGTGGACTTCCTGGACAGAGCTGGAGGCCAGCATGCCCCAGCCGGTCTGGCGTGCGGCCATCACATCCGAGTGATCGCCAAAGATCGACAGCCCCTGGGCTGCCAGTGCGCGTGCCGCAACATGGAAGACCGTCGACGTCAGCTCACCGGCGATCTTGTACATGTTAGGGATCATCAACAGCAGGCCTTGCGACGCCGTGAAGGTGGTCGTCAACGAGCCTGTCTGGAGGGCGCCGTGTACGGCGCCCGCGGCGCCACCCTCGCTCTGCATCTCCACCACAAGGGGAACGCTGCCCCAAATGTTCGTTTTGCCTTCTGCTGACCACTGGTCCGCCCATTCGCCCATCGCCGACGACGGAGTGATCGGGTAGATGGCGATGACTTCGTTTACCCGGTGGGCGACCGAGGCGGCTGCTTCGTTGCCGTCGAGCGTCACGGTTCGCAGTGCTGAGGTGGTCATGTGAGGTGGGGGCTCGCTTCCAGTCGTGGAAAGGCCCCCAGGCCTTTCGCTGGGGGCCTTCGGTGTAGTGTTGCTTGGTCAGCCGGCGACGGGTACTGGCTTTCGGCTGACCGTCGCCGTTTGTGGTTTCGGCTGCTTCCACGGGGTCTTCAGCAGCGGCAGCAGGTAGCGGTCGAGGCCGATGTAGCCCGCGTTCTTCCAGGCCAGGATGAGCAGCACGCCCAGCATGGCCAGTACAGGGTTGGTGCTCGTCGTTCCCGCCAGCAGGAACGCCAGGTTCATCAGCAGGCCGCCCGCGGCGGCCAGGCCGACGAAGGCACCCAGGATCAGACCGATGCCCACAGCCAGCTCACCGAACACGATGACGTAGCTGAACCAGCCGGCGCTGCCGGTGTCGATCATGAACTGTAGGAAGCCGCGGTACCAGTCGAAGGTGATCAGCGGCTTGGCTGGCGCAGCGGGGATCGCAACTGCTCGCGTCCAGAAGCCGAGGATGCCCTGACCCGTGCCGTTCATCCAGGCCGGATCGGTGAACTTGTGCCAGCCCGCCTCCAGGAAGTCGTAGCCGACGTAGATGCGTACGACCAGCCATAACCAGCTGGCGATGGTGCCCTGGAACAGAAAGCGCGCAACGGGCGGGTCCTGAATGTAGACCTGGCCCTTGGCGTCCGTGACCTTCTCGACTTTGAACATATGCCCAGACCTCCCATGTGTCTGTGGTCCTTGCGATCGACTCGAGTATGTTCGTGATCTGGACGATCCACCACGCCCGCGCGGGCAGTTTTACGAACGCGTGTGCCCATCCCTGGGGGTGGGTTGAGAAACCACCCGCTGGGGTGTTTCAGGAGCAGCGCAGAGGAGCGACACTAGCGCCATAGAGCAAAGCGGCGAACCTTCCCAGACCTGAGACGCCAGCCCAGACCAACATCGCTGGCGGAGATAGGGGTTAGACACCCGCTCGGGATCCGGAGTCCAGCCGCGAGCCCTGCACAAGAGCCCGGGTGCGCACGCTTCGCCTTGCTGGCGCACCCGGGCTTTTTCATGCCCGTCGGCTTGAGCAGACATACGGGAGCGCCGCCCGGGTCGAGTCCTGCTCGATTCCGGACGGCGCCACACCTGGAAGGGGCGGCTGTGCCGGACTATGCGGACGAAGCTGTTGGCGTAGCCACCCGAAGGGCTAACAATGCAGGCGCACTCGGCTTGCTGGGGTGGACGACAAGCACGGGCGTGCTGCCCTTGCGGAGCACGGCTCCGGTCACGCTGCCGAGTACCGCACGTTGAACACCGGTGCGGCCATGGCTGGCCATCACCACCACATCGGCGAGACGCTCAACCGCGGCGCCGTCGGCAGCGTTGTCATGTCGTGCGTCGCCGAAGTGCTCTGCACCGGGGCTGGTGTCGAGACCGCTCGGGTGCTCATGCTGGGCACGAGGATGAACAGCGCTGGCACCAGTAGGGCGGCGAGCGCAATGGGCACTCCGAAGACCAGCAGCGACGACAGCTGGCTCCAGGATCTGGACGGCTCTGGACTAGACATGGACGTCTCCTGCACGCGGTGTGCTGACGATAGGCTGAGCCCGTCGAAGTCATCACGCGCCATGGGGTGGTTCATTGCCTATCCTTGCGGGTGGGAGTACCGAACTCGGATTGTTATGGTCCAGTCGTGAGCCTGCGGCAGCTGAAGTGGACGACCATCGTCGCTCCGTTGGTGTTCCTGGCGGCAATTGACTTTCTACGCCGCACCGTGCTGCCCGACCTGCTGCAGGCCTGGCCTGGCGAGATCCTGCTGGGCGGGATCATTCTGTTCGCGACGCTGCTCTTCTCGGAGACTATCTTCGGGCGCGTCGAACGCATGCAGAGACGCGTTGAGCAGCAGAACCGCGAGCTGCTCGCTTTGCATGAAGCGGGGCTGGATGTGGCCGGCGAGCTCAGTCTCGAGCTGGTCCTACAGAAAGTCGTTGACCATGCATGCGAGCTCATCGGGGCACGGTATGGCGCGCTGTCGTTACCCGCGCCGGGCGGCGGCATCGAAGCGTTCATCACGGCCGGCATCACGGACGAACAACGCGCGTTGATCGGACCGCCGCCGGTCGGCCACGGGCTGCTTGCAGTGGTGCTCGAAGCAGGCGAGCGCCTGCGCCTGAAGGATCTGACGCAGGATTCACGCTCGGTCGGTTTTCCTGAGCATCATCCGCCGATGCACTCGCTGCTGGCGGTGCCGATCATTTCGGGTGGGCGCGTTGTCGGAAACCTGTATCTGGCCGAAAAGCTGGGCAGTTCATCATTCGATGCAGACGACGAGCAGACGCTGGCCCGCTTCGCCACGCAGGCGGCATTAGCGATCGACAATGCGCGACTCCATCAGCGCGTGCGCGACCTGGCGATCACCGAAGAGCGGGAGCGCATCGCGCGTGAGATGCACGACAGCCTGGCACAGGTGCTGGGTTACGTGAACACGAAGGCACAGGCAGTCCAGGAGCTCCTCAAGAGTGGCCAGACCGAGCGTGCTGAAGGTCAGGTTGGGCAGCTGGGCGAAGCAGCGCGCGCGGCCTACGCCGACGTGCGCGAAGGCATTCTTGGCTTGCGGACCTCTCTGGGACCTGGCCGCAGCCTGCTCGACGCCCTGCGGGAATATCTCGATCAGTGGCAGGAGCAAAGCGCCATCCGCGCCCAGCTCATCGTCGAACCGCCGGGCGCGCGCCTGGCCGGCTTGAGCCCAGCCGCCGAGCTTCAGCTGCTTCGAATCGTCCAGGAAGCGCTGGCCAACGTGCGCAAGCATTCCGCCGCGACACGCGTGCGCGTGTGCCTTACGGAGGAGCCTGACCAGGTCGAGGCGGTCGTCGAAGACGATGGTCGTGGTTTCACGGTGTCCGACCGGAGCCGATCGAAGGACCAGGTTGGTCCGCATTTCGGCTTGAGCACGATGCGCGAGCGTGCGGAGTCTGTTGGCGGAGCGATCGATGTGGTCAGCTCGCCTGGCTCGGGAGCGCGCGTGCTCGTGCGGATGCCAACACGAAGAGACCCTCGGGCGACCAGTGCGCCCGTGGGTCTCACGACTGGCTCGATTGATTGAGTCAGCTGGTTGCGATCGCCGCGGTCTGCACGGCCTGCGTGGGGCGGGTCTGCTGCTTCCAGGGGGTGCCAAGCAACGGCAGGAGGTAGCGGTGGCGCCAACGCGACGATGAGTGCCCGCAGCAGGGCGGCGGTATCGAGGCCGTGCTCGACGGCGGCCTCGGGCACGGTCAGATGACCGCCACAGCATGTGTCGAGTCCGTAGCTATCGAGCACCGTGGCCAGGGCTGGATGGTCGGCGACGAGCGTCAGGATTGGCGTGGTAAGTCGTGAATCGTCCGCGGGGTTGGTTTCTGCCCACCCGCGCGGGTAGTGTCAACTCGCCTGCGAAGTGAGTTCCTGGTTGCGCCGTCGGACGAAGCGATAGCCGCGCCCGCGTTCGGTCTCGATATACTCCGGGCTTCCGGGTCGCCGCAGCTTGGAGCGGAGCCGACTGATGAACACCTTCAGGTATTCCGGGCCGGCTTCGTAGCTGCTCCCCCACACGCGATCCAACAGCGCCTGGTGGGGCATCAGATGGCCAACATTGCGCACCAGGTGGTACAGCAGCTTGTACTCGACCGGTGTGAGCTTGACCGGCTCGCCCGCCACCGTGACCTCCTGGTTCTGGAAATGGATGGCCAGGTCGCCCGCGGTGAAATCGGGTAGCGCATCGACTGGTGGCGGCAGCTCGGCGCGTCGCAACGCTGCCTTGATGCGCGCCATCAACGCAAGGTGACTGAAAGGCTTGGACACGTAGTCGTCGGCGCCCAGCTCGAGTCCGCGCACTTGAGCGACGTCCTCCCCGTGCGCGCTCAACATGATCACGGGCGTGTCGGCGACCTGGCGAATCGCTTGCAAGACTTCGTAGCCGTTCTGACGCGGCATGGTCACGTCGAGCACAACCACGTCCGGCGTGTGTTCAAGGAACATGTCGAGTCCTGCGTCGCCGTCAGCTGCGGTCAGCACTTTGGCGTCTTCCCATTGCAGTTGGATGCCGACTTCGAGCGCGTCGCGTATGCGCGCATCGTCATCGACAATGAGCACCTTCATGTCACCAGTCTGAGCCGAGTTAACAACCTCCGGCCACGCGCCGCGGGATAGTCTCGGCTCACCCCACTGGGTAGTTAATTCGCTGGCAGGCATACGCGGAAGATGCTGCCGCGGCCGGGTTCACTTTCGACGGTAAGGCGCCCGCCGTGCAGCTCGACGAGCGCTCGCGCGATCGGCAGGCCCAGGCCGCTCCCAGTCGCGCCCTCGGCGTGCCGCGGAGCACGATAAAACCGGTCGAAAATGCGCTCCTGTTCGGCAAGCGGAATGCCTGGCCCGTCATCGGCGACGGTCATGCATATGTGGCCATCGTCCCGCTCCAGCGTGATCGTGATGTGGCCGCCTTCGCGGCCATACTTCAAAGCATTGCCGATGAGGTTACTCAGCACGCGACCTACGCGCAGCGCGTCGACCGCGAGCTCAACAGGCTCATCAGACAGCGACAGCGTCAGGTGTTGGCCGCGCGCGAGCACCAGCGGCTCGAGCGGCCGCGTCGCCCGTGCGATGACGTCCCGCAGGTCGACCTCGGTCAGGAAAAGGTCGACCCGGCCGGCCTGGAGCCGCGCAATCTCGAGCAGATCTTCGATCATTCGCGTCAGCTCGTCTGCTGCAAGATCAATGTTGCCCAGGAGGCGGTGCAGCGCAGGCGGCAGATCAGACGGCTCGTTGGCCAAAACGACGCCGATGGCAGCCTTGATTGCCGCAACGGGCGTGCGCAGATCGTGTGACACGCTGTTGAAGAACTCGTCGCGCTGGCGTTCCAGGTCCTGGCGCGCTGCTTCGAGTCGCTGCCGTTCGATCGCGTACCGCATCGCGCGCAGAAGTCCGCTGCCGTCTACCTGACCCTTGACGAGATAGTCCTGCGCTCCTTCTTGGACCGCACGCACGGCCAAATCCTCATCGTCGAGGCCGCTGAGCACCACGATGGGCACCGTCGGCGCGCCAGCGTGCATCGCCTCGAACGTTTCGAAGCCGTGACTATCGGGCAGCGACAGGTCCAGCAGCACCACGTCGGCGCTGGCCTCCGCCAGGATCTCGAGTCCGCCGCTCAGTCGATCGGTGTGTATCAGGTCTACTGCCACGTCGCGGAGCGTTTCGCGAATGAGCCGCGCGTCGCCGGGGTTGTCCTCGACCAACAGGGCGCGAATCGTCATGCCGAGCCGCCTATGACGAGTGTGGCAGCGTGACGATCGTGAGCCAGAAGTCCTCGATCGACTTCACCACGGTGATGAACTGCTCGAGGTCGACGGGCTTGGTGATGTAGCAATTGGCCTGCAGCTCGTAGCTCTTGAGCACGTCCTGCTCGGCGCTGGAAGTCGTCAGGATGACCACGGGAATCGTCTTCAGGGTTGGATCGGCTTTGATCTCAGCCAGCACCTCGCGGCCGTCCTTCTTGGGCAGATTGAGATCCAGCAGGATCAGGTCCGGCCGTATCGCCCCAGCGGTGCGCAAGCGATCGAGCGCCTGGACGCCGTCGGACGCAACCTGCAGGTTGTTGCGGACCTTGCTCTCGCGCAACGCCTCAATGGTCAGGCGCACGTCGCCTGGGTTGTCCTCGACGAGCAGGATCTCGATGGGCCGACCCTCAATTGGCATGCAACGTAAACCAGAAGGTAGTGCCCTGGCCGGGCTCGGACTCGACGCGCATCCGCCCGCCGTGCCGCTCGACGATCTTCTTGCAGATGGCCAGTCCGATGCCCGTGCCAGGGTACTCGGCGCGAGTATGGAGTCGCTGAAAGAGCACGAAGATACGTTCCAGGTACTGCGGCTCGATGCCAATACCATTGTCGCGCACGCCGAACAGCCACCCGCCATCACCGCGCTCGGCAGTGACGCGCACCTCCGGATCGAGTTCGCCACGGAACTTGACCGCGTTCGCGATGAGGTTCTGAAAGAGCTGCCGCAACTGCGTGGGATCGCCATGCACGGTCGGCAAGCTCTCGAAGATGACTGTGGCGCGGGTGTCTCGAATCGCCCCGCCCAGATCAGCCACTACGCCCATGACAAGCTGCTGGGTGTCGACGGGTTGGAGCTGGAGCGCGCGTGTTCCGACCCGCGAATACGTCAACAGGTCGTTGATCAGGTCCTGCATGCGCTTGGCGCCGTCGACGGCGAACCCGATGAACTCGTCCGCGTCCTGGTCGAGCTTGCCAGCGTAGCGGCGCGCTAGGAGCTGTGTGTACGACGCGACCATGCGCAGTGGTTCCTGAAGGTCGTGTGAAGCAACGTAGGCGAACTGCTCCAGCTCCGAGTTGGAGCGGGCGAGATCGGCCGCGGTGGCTTTCAAACGCTCTTCCGCCTGCTTGCGTGGCGTGTTATCGCGGATCGTGCTGATCACGACGGGACCGCCGGCCGAAGCCATTGGACTGAGGCCGATCTCGACCGGGAATTCAGTCCCGTCAGCGCGTCGCCCGAACAGCTCGAGCCCGACGCCCATGGGACGGGTATGCGGGTTGTGCTGATAGCCCGTGCGATGGCCCACATGTTGTCCACGAAAGCGTTCGGGCAGGAGCACCTCCACCGGTTTGCCGAGGAGATCGGCGCGGGCATACCCAAAGAGGACCTCGGTCTGCCGATTGACGATCTGCATCATGCCCTTGCGATCGACGATGACGACCGCGTCCGGGGCGGATTCAAGCAGTCCACGAAACTGCGCCTCGGCTGCCTCAGCCTGCTGTAGAAGCCGAGTCTGCTCAGTGATATCCGTGCTTGCTTCGACGTAGCCCAAAGGACGTCCATCCCGATCGCACCGCACTGCCCACCGACTCTTGACCAGAACGCGATGCCCGTCCCGCGTCGTCTGAACGAGCTCGCCTTCCCAGCCACCGCGTTGTTCCAGCTCGGCTTCGATGTCCGCAAGCGGACGCGGGAACTCGGTATGCAACAGCTCGTGGCTCACGCGTCCGACGGCCTCGGCCCGCGGCCAGCCGTATAGCTTCTCTGCGGCGCGGTTCCAGAAGCTGATCGCGCCAGTCTCGACGGCTCTGACGAAGATGGCCACGGGCGCGAGCTCGACGAGGTCCGCCTCGGTGGGCTCGGCAGGCATGCGGGCATTCTACGGATAGGCTTTTCCACGGGTGGTCGGCGAAAGTGTGCTGGACAAAGAGCGGCGCGACAACACCCGCTGGGATAGGACGAACTACCCCGCGGTGTAGTGTGCTCCTCGCGCAGTCCTGGCAGGCTGGACGCCAACGAGAGCAACGGAGGTCAAACCTCGTGATAGTGACCATGCAACGCCCGATCGAGCCACCTGCCCCACCCGTTACCGAGTCTGATCGCAAGGTGGCGCTGGTCGTCGAGGACGATCCCGATACTCGCCTCAGGATTCGGGCAATCCTGCGTGCCGAGGGATGGCGCGTGTACCAGGCAGCCGACGCGGAGCGGGGCCTGATTCTCGCCCGCGAGTGTGTACCTGACGTGATCCTGCTCGACCTGGCGTTGCCGAGGATGTCTGGGCTCGAGATGCTGCGCGAGCTGAAGAGCACTCGTTGGGCGGATCAGCCGACGCCGGTCGTCGTGGTGAGTGCGTTCGCCATGCTGCTGCGCCTGCCCGATCTCAGCCTGGCCGATGCCACCGTCCAGAAGCCGTTTGCGTCAGGCGATCTGCTCGAGCAGTTGGCGCGCGCAGGGGCTCGCCGCTGCCATCCCGTGTTGGCCTAGCTCGAGCCAGCCTCGCGCTCGGTTGTATCCACGATGCCGTGGCGCACGGCATACGCTACAACCTGGGCGCGATTCTGTACGTGCAGCTTGTCGAGGATGTTGCGCAAGTGGTACTTGACGGTGTTCTCCGTCACCACCAGCCGTTCGGCGAGCTCGCGGTTGCTGGTGATGCCCTGCACCAGCAGATTGAGTACCTCGCGTTCGCGCTCGGTCAGTGATTGCGTCTCGTCTGTCGCAGCGACGTGGGCCGCGGGCGCGGCTGGGCGTGCGAACTCGCCGAGCAGCTTGCGTGCCAGACCAGGCGTGAGCGCAGGCTCGCCGCGCGCCACGCCTTCGAGCAGACGGAAGAACTCGTTCGAGTCCAGGTTCTTGAATAGATAGCCTTGGGCGCCGCTCTTGATGGCCTCGAACAGATCGGCGTCGTCCTCGGAGGCGGTCAGGACCACAACTTTGACCGCGGACTGCTCGGCGCTGATCAGCCGCGTCGCATCCAGGCCGCCCAGCTCGGGCATGTTCAGGTCCATCAAGACGACGTCAGGACGCAGCCGCGTCGCCTGCTCCACCGCTTCACGTCCGTTCTTCGCCTCGCCGACGACGTCGATGCCGCGCGCCTCGAGCAGGCTGCGCAAACCGTCGCGGAACAGTGGATGATCGTCGGCTATCAGGACGCGCATGGCGCCCAGAATGGTAGTGCCCTCGACTATGTTTTGGCCGCGGTTTCGAGCCGCCGCAGCACGAACTGGAGCAGCCGCACGTGCTTCTCGCTGTCCCCACCATCGATGCTGTCGCCGACGAGGTCGATGCCGACGCGCCCGTGCGCGAGCGCCACGTGGCACTACCCCGGCTCGAGTGGCTGGCGCTTCGTTTTTCGCACGGAGCCTGCCATGCGCCCGGTGGCACTCCTGGACCCGCTTGGCCCGGTGGCGACCCCGTTGGACTGAGACCGAAGAGTCGCAAGCACGCGTGTGCGGCCCGACTTGACAGCTAGCACCTGCGGCAGAATGCTGCCGTAGCGAACCCTGACATGACCAACCTCCCGGTGCCATGGCCGCCGAGCAAAGTGGCTCATCAGAATCCGATTTCCGTCAGCGCGCAGAACGCGCTGGCGCGTGTGCACTCAGGTCAGCGCGTCTTCGTACAGGGCGCCGCGGCTACTCCGCAGGCACTGCTCCAGGCGCTGGTCGAGCGCGCACCGGAGCTCGAGCACGTCGAGGTCGTCCATATGCACGCTGAGGGGCCAGCGCCGCACGTCGCGCCTGAAATGGAGGGCCACCTGCGGCATCGCGCACTGTTCGTCGGATCGAACGTCCGCAAGGCCGTCAATGAAGGTCGTGCCGACTTCGTGCCGATCTTTCTGTCCGACATTCCGGCTCTGTTCACCAGCGGCCAGCTGCCGCTCGACGTGGCGCTGATCCACGTCTCGCCACCGGATGCCCACGGCTACTGCTCGCTGGGTACATCGGTCGACGTCGTTCCCGCCGCGGTCCAGTCGGCACGCCTGGTCATTGCCCAGGTGAACCCGCGCATGCCGCGCACGCTGGGCAACAGCTTCATACAGGTGCGTCAGATCGATCTCGCAGTTGAGGTCGAGACGCCGTTGTTCGAGCATGTCGTCGCAGCGCCGACTGATGTCGAGCAGCGTATTGGCGCACACGTCGCCAACCTGGTCGAGGATGGAGCCACGCTGCAGCTTGGCATCGGCGGAATCCCTAACGCCGCGCTCGCCGCCATGACGGATCGGAAGGACCTTGGCGTGCACACCGAGATGTTTTCCGACGGCCTGCTCGACCTGGTCGAGGCAGGTGTGGTGACAGGCGGAGCAAAGAGCATTCATCCGGGCAAAATCGTCACGACATTCCTGATGGGGAGCCAACGGTTGTACGACTGGGTGCACGACAACCCCATGCTCGAAATGCACCCGGTGGACTACACCAACGATACGTCGGTTATTCGCCGCAATACACGTATGACCGCCATCAACTCCGCGCTGCAAGTCGATCTCAGCGGTCAGGTGTGCGCCGACTCGATCGGCACGCGCATTTTTAGCGGAGTCGGTGGCCAGATGGACTTCATGCGCGGCGCGGCCCTCTCGACCGGCGGCAGAGCAATTATCGCCCTGCCGTCGACAGCAAAAAGCGGCGCCATCTCACGCATCGTGCCGACGCTGGCCGAGGGCGCAGGAGTCACGACCACCCGCGCTCACGTGCAGTACGTGGTCACCGAGTTTGGTGTCGCCTATCTGCATGGGAAGAGCATCCGCGAACGAGCCCAAGCACTCATTGGCATCGCCCATCCCAAGTTCCGTGACCAACTGACGCGGTGGGCGCGCGACGAGAACTACTTCTGATCGTCAATTAGCCCGCACAAGACCTACCCGTTGGGGTGTGTCCGAGGATGCAACAAACCACCCCAGGAGATGTGTTCAGCCAGGACCTGATGGTCGACACTGGGCTCCTATGAAGCGCGTCGTCGTCGTCGAGGAGGATCCGCTGGCATCCCGAGCGGCAGCCGCCATCCTGCACGACCTCGATTGCGAGGTCGAGACCGTGACTGAGCCGAAAGGCGCCCTGAGACCGCGGCGCCGAGCGCGACCAGACGCCATCCTGATCAGCGACAACTTCGACTCGATGTCGGCGAGTGCCTTTGTGCACGCTTGCCGTCAAACACGCCGCCTCGCGGATGTTCCAATCGTCGTTATGGCAGTAACGCCACGCGCAGCAATCGACGCAATCCGCGAGGGTGCCCACGCATGTATCAGAAAGCCGGTCGATACGGGCGGTGTGTTCGTCGCCTTGCACGACGTCCTACGTGGCCCCAAACGGGGCGATAAACACGATCGAAGATCGCCACCCCGCTAGCGAGCAGCACTAAGGCAGCCGCAAATGCGGCGTACCATGCCATCCCGCTGAGCGAAGGCGTGACAGCCGGCATGAGCAGGGCTTGTCCGCCCGTGAACCCAGCCTGCATCAGCTGCGCTAGCAAAAGGGCTCTCAGTATGCTGATAGACCCACGCGATGAGCACGCGATATGCCACGAACGCGACGCCGCACCACAGCAGGAACCGTGGCCCGTACAGAAGACCCCACGCGTCGGCGTTGCCCCAGTAGTCGGGTAGGAGATGCCAGAGGCCCCAAACGACGCCCGCAACAAGGCCAGCCACTAACCAGCCGCAGCTTCGTTGCATGCGCGGCAGCGCGAAGCCCGTCCAGCCCAACTCCTCGGCGAACCCAGCACCTGGACCGACTGCGAGAGCGAACCCGGCCAGGACGCCCCTATCTGAGGTTGCCAGCACCCCCAGCGTGAGATCCGACGAGATGAACGCCAGCCCGCCAAGTAGGACAAGAATCAGTTGCGTGATTCAGCGCGGCCGCCCACCACCAGCCCACACGCCAGTGGCGCTCGCGGCCTGTGCGAATGGCACGTATTACCAGCGTAGCGCTCAGAAGAACCGTGCATTCACCCCAAGGTGCGTGAGGATGCTCGCCACGTATCCGAGCGCAATGGCCCAGGTCCAGCGTAAGTGCGCGCCGAACGTGTAGATCCCGCGCGCCTGGCCCATGAGCCCTACGCCAGCCGCGCTGCCGATGGATAGCAGCGAACCACCGACGCCAGCCGTCAGGGTGACGAGCAGCCAGTGGCCATGGGACATGTCGGGCGACATTTGCAGGACCGCGAACATGACCGGCACGTTGTCGATCACGGCCGAGAGCATTCCCACCAGCACGTTGGCTGTTGTGGCGCCGAGTGCGCCATAGATCACCTGCGATGTCAAAGCCAGATAGCCCAGGGCGCCCAGGCCACCGACACCCATGAGCACTCCGTAGAAGAACATCAACGTGTCCCACTCGATCTTTTCGAGCAGCGCAAACACGTCCAGTGGCCTGGCTGCGATCGCCGGCGCGGCGACAGCGGCCGGTGCTGCGACAACGCTCAGCGCGGCGGTAGGTGCGACTGCGACGGGCGGACCGGCGCCAGGTCGGCCCGTACCGAGCTCCGGAGCGTGTCCGTCGGCGTCCCACGCATCGGAGGTGAAAACGTCCTCGAGCTCGTCGACCAGGTCGGGCTCACCGCGATGACGTGAGTTGTAGACATAGCTGTAGGCCTTCAGGGCCGCGAGGCCGGCCATCATTCCGACGGCCGGGGGCAGATTGAGCGCGCTGTGGATGCTCACCGTCAACGCGATTGTCCCAAGGAACAGACCCAGGACGATCAGCGCAGCTGGCTCGAACCGCGGTCGCTCTGCCGAAGCCTCCGGCCGACCACCGCTGATTGCAAGCGCGAGCAGAACGGCCGGGACGATCCAGTTGACGAGTGATGGCAGAAATAGTGCAAAGAACTCCGTGAACTCGACCTTGCCCGCCTGCCAGACCATGAGCGTGGTGATGTCGCCGAAAGGGCTGAATGCACCACCGGCGTTGGCGGCGACCACGACATTGATACACCCCAGCGTGACAAACTTTGGATGGCCGCGGCCCACAGCCAGAACGACGGCGCCCAGCAAAAGCGCAGTCGTGAGGTTGTCAGCGATTGGAGAGACAACGAACGCCAGCGCCCCCGTGACCCAGAACAATGCGCGCAGCGACAGTCCGCGTTGGATAAGCCATACGCGCAGTGCGTCGAACAGGCCACGATCGTCCAGGGTATTGACGAACGTCATCGCCGGAATCAGGAACAGCAGTAACTCTGCGAAATCGAGGATTGTGTGGCGCGCCGCTTCGGCCGCCGCGGCACTCGCCCCCTGCTGCGCAAACGCCACGCCAACCAGGATCCAGATCAGTCCCGCCGCGACCAGCACCGGCACCGACTTGCGCACCTGTAGTCGCTCCTCGGACACGGCGACGCCATAGGCGACTACGAAGCACGTGAGCGCGCCGATACCTGCCCAGTGGGTGGTGAGATTCAGGTGTTCCATGTGTCAGGTGCCACGAGCACGGAAGTCGATATTCGACGGTGTGCGACCGGCTGTGCAAGTCACTGCTGCTAGGCTCCCCGGGCTTCGTGCGCGTTCGTGAACGGAGGCTAAGCTGATTAGATGGATGCGTATCCTTCACCCCGCGATCTCGAGGCACTTGGCGCTCGGTTCGGCCTAGGTTCTGCTCGAGCGCTGGAGGACCTCGTCGCGCGCCGCCGTGCTGGCGCGCGCGATGAAGAGCTGATCAGTTTGCTCAGACAGCCAGACTGGGGCGGCTTATCCCACGAGCAGGCCGCCGAACTCGTCGCCGAGCTACCTCGCCAACCCTAGTACGCTCACAGGCTGCAAACCGCGTATGGATCCCTGATCACTGGACTGAACCTGAAGGCCGGCGAGACCCTCCTGATTCGTGGCGGCACTTCGGCCCTCGGCCTGGTCGCTGCTGTACTCGCCAAAGACGGTGGGGCGACGGTCCTCTCCACCACCCGGCGCGCTGACCGCGGTCGAGCGCTCACCGATCAGGGCGTCGACTACGCGCTAGTCGATACGGGACAGATCTCCTCGGACGTCCGCCAGATCGTGCCGGGCGGTGTCGACGCGGCCCTGGAGCTGATTGGCACGCCGCCCGGCGACGTGCTGCAACGCCATCTCGACAAGACATCGAACGGCATCTGATCTATCTACACCGGCGCTGCTCCCGTTAGCTCGGCATACGCTCCTTGCGGCGTCGAAGCTCTCCTGGTGGCCAGTTGCAACGCCTCGCTGAGCTGCGCTTGCATCCGCTCGGCGACGCCGATAATTGCCCTGGACACAGCGGAATGTGGTGAGCGGCTGACTACCGGGAGACCTTCGAGCGCCGCGCGAGCGACAGTCTCTCCGCCGTACGGAACGGATCCTATGAGCCGTGCGTTCAACGCATGCTCCAGTTGCTCGGCCGACAGTGACGGGTACGGTGATGGGTGATTGAGGAGGTACTGCAGCGGATCACCCGGCAAACGGAGCAACTCCCGACAGATACGCTGGCACTCCGTGACGGCCCGAACGCCCGCGCGATCGGCCGTGCACACGATCAGCACGTTATGAGCGGACTCGAGCGCGGCGAGGTTCGGCTCGGAGAAGCCTGGGCCGATATCGACGATGACATGCGCGAACATCCGGCGCAGTAGCTCGAGCGCGGCTTTGACGTGCGCCGGGGTCACCAGCTCACCTTCCTCGGGCCGAAGGACGCCCGCGAATACGCGTAGGGATGAGCCAGGGTGGGTGGTCAAATAAAACTCGACGGCTTCGCGTTCCATCTGCCGAATGGACGCTGCCGAGATCGCCGCCAGGGAGGTCCGGGGATTAAGATCGAGCAACAGCGGAACGTGGCCGAACAGGAGGTTGAGGTCGACCAGCGCGACGCTGTCTGGAGCGCGCTGAGCGAGCGCGACGGCCAGGTTGGTCGCGAGCGTCGTGGCGCCGGCTCCACCGCGCGGCGAAAAGATCACGCTCACGATGCCAGAAGGGCCGCCTCGCTCGTAGCTGGTCTCGGCAAGCAGCCGATGCTGCATGGCCGCGCGTCTACGGGCGACCACGCGCGCCAACTCCCGCATCAGATTGAGGTTGTTGGCCAGGAGCGCGTCGAAGTCCGCTTTACGCAACTGGAGAAGCCGCGTATCCGTAACGGCTGTCGCCGTTGCAGACCGCGCACCTCCGCGCAACAATCCCATTTCCCCGACAACTTCGCCCGGGCCGAGAAACGCCAGCACTCGTTCACGACCGGTGGCCTGGCTTGTCGCGATCCGTATTCGACCATCGACCACGACGTACATCGCTTCGACCGCATCACCCTGCCCGAACAGTACCTGATTGCGACCGATCCGTCGTTCTCGGAGGAGTTTGCTAATCTGGCGGAGGTCTGACTCGGGCAGCCGCGCGAAAACGTCGGCTCGTCGCAGCAGATCGGTAGCGCTACGTCGCATCAGCCGTTTTCAGACCGCCTGGGCGCGTGGCGATGCATGACGCGCAGGAGCGCATGTGCGGCCGCCGGTACATGTGGCGAACCCGAAGGGCGCTTGCTCCACTCGATGTCCGTGGCAATATCGGCGGGCAGGAGGTCGCGCGCGAGCTGGTCGACCGCGTGGCCGAATCCGGACCGACGGGCTGGCCGTACCACGGTGCCCCTCGCGAATGCCTCTCTGGACGCGGAGTCACCGGCGTGTGGAATCTCGACTGCCATGTCCTGTTGGAGTGCCGTTTCGAACCTGGATCGTGTAAGTCCGCGGACCGGTAGCGGATGGTTGTAGATATAGGACAATCTGGTTTTGTCGAGGCGCAGCGCCTGACTGAAGATACGTTGGCAATCCCGCACGTCGCGCAACGTGGTCAGCTCGGGCGTGCACAGCACGATGACGCGATCGGCAGTCTCGAGCACAGCCAGGGTTGGCTCGTCAAAGTTGCTTCCACAGTCGACGACGGTCACGTGAAACTGGCGCCGCATTGCTTTCACGGCACCTCGAACGTGGGCGGCCGAAACGCGTTCACCTTCCTCTGGACGCGTGGCCCCAACGAGAACTCGTAAGCCGCTGTTGTGCTCCATCAGTTGGTTGGCAAGCCCGCGTGAGTCGAGGCTCTCGACTTCACTGGTTGGAATCGAGGCGAGTGACGCGAGCGGGCTCAAGTTCAGAAGCAATGTTGCGTCATCGAAGAGGAGGTCGAGATCGAGCATGCCGACGCGCGCCGGCAAGAGCTCTGCCAGGCGCAGGGCGAGGTTGAGCGCCAGGGTCGTCTTGCCGGCCCCGCTGCGCGGCGAGAAGACGGCGTAGACGCGTCCGTGTGCCGCCAGCAGCCCGTTCGGCTGCTCGGACGTGAGCGCCATATCGGCGCGAGCCGCACGGCGAGACACCGCGCTCAGCACGTTGCGCATCACATGCGGCCGCGTGCCCACGAAGAGCTCGAACGAGTCCCGTTGCAACACCAGCAGCTTGGTATCGGTGTTTGCGGTCGCGGTCGCGGCAAACCAACTGGACCTGCCCGTCGACGACGATAAACATGGACTCAGCGGGAGCGCCCTGGCGACACAGCACTTCGCCCGGCTGTGCATCGTGCGGGCGCACTCGGCGGGCGAGCTCTTCGAGTTCGCCCGGCGTCAGATGGTCGAATAGATCCAGCGTCCGCAAGAGGTCGGGTATCCGCATGGCTCGTTACATTCTGAGGCGACCTGGTCGCAGGTCACCCCGATTCATGCACCCCCACTCGGAGACAATTGGGTCGCCTTTCGGGCGGGGTTCGGACTCGCCGTTCGGGGAGCTTTTTCACCCCCGAACGGGTGTAAGTACGGGATTGATGAGGAATGGCGCGTGCGATCTCCCTATCGGCGCTGGCTGGCGCCAGCACAGGCATTTTGGGAATTAAAGCTAGGTGAACGCCAGGCAGCTAGGACTGATCTCGTCCGCGGTGGGCCTGCTGCTATCGCTGCTCGTCGGCGTCTTTGTGTACTCCGAGGTAGCCGAAGCGCAGCGGGTCAAATCTTCGCTGCCCACGTTGCATGTGATCGTGGCCGCGACGAATATACCGCCGCGGACCGAGATCGCGGCCTCGATGCTCAGCGTTCAGGTCATTCCCGACCCGCTGCTGCAAGAAGGCGCAGCCACCAAAGTCGAGGACGTGGCGGGGAAGTTCACCCCTGACGGATTCGTCAAGGGTGAGGTGATCAACACGCGCAAGCTGGGGCCTATAGCCGCCAAGCATGCGCCGTCCTTTGGCATCGACAAGGGCAAAGTCATGTACGTCATGCCCATCTCCTTCACCGGAGCTCCTTTTTCCGTCGCTCGCATCAATGCACTCCGCCCCGGCGACCGCGTCGACTTGCTGTACACGACGGTTGATGCTCCGCCCGGTCTCACGCCCGACCAGCGGGACCAGGTGCGATCGAACCCAATCCCCTACCTGCAGACGCGCGTCATGCTCCAGGGGCTTCGCATCCAGGAGATTGGCAGCTACGCGCCCGACGGTTCGCTTATTCCGGCCACGGGCGATCCCGCCGCTAAAGGAGCTTCGCCGGATCTGGGCAGCGCAAACATCATCTTTATCGTCAGCCCCGAGGAAGCGCTGGTTCTCAAGTGGCTCAAGGACGCGGCCACCTTTTACAAGGAGAGCAACATCGAAATGGTGCTTCGCTCACCCGCTGACGAAGGACAGGCGGATCGCAATCTGGTGGTCAACTTCAACTACATGCGCGAGAAATACAACCTGGCGCCGCCACCAGGCGTGCCCACTGCGGGCCGCTGAGGCATCTAACTCGGCCTGACAGGAACTGTGCTGACCTATGTCGATTGAGGCTTTACTCGCAGTGCTGGTCGTCGCCGCGGGTGTGTGCCTGGTGGTTGGCATCCCGAGACTCATCCGTGCAGACTACGCGTGGCTCGACGCACGGCTGCGCCGCTATAGCGCACAGCCCTTCGAGTTGACGGAGGATGAGCAGAAGCAAGCCGCGTCACAGCAAGTCACGCAGATGCTGGCCAAACGCATCGAGGCATCCGTGTCGGGCCGCACGTTTGCCGCCGCCCTCCAGAGCGATCTGGCTGGCGCGAATCTGAGACTGACGGTCGGCGAATTCCTGATCCTCCAAGCCTCCACCGCCGCCATCGCCGGAGCATTCGCGCTACTGGTCTCGGGTGGCGCCGCCGCCACTCTGTTTGGTGCGATCGGATGGTTAGCGCCGCGCTTCTGGTTAGGCGCACGCAAGGCAAAGAGACTTAAGGCGTTCAACGACCAGCTGGCTGGCGCGATCGAGTTGATGAGCAACTCACTTCGCTCAGGCATGAGCCTGGTGCAGTCAATGGAGATGATCTCGCGCGAGGCCGAACCGCCGATGTCTGAGGAGTTCCAGCGCGTTGTGCGCGAGATCGGGCTCGGGGTCGGGGCGCAGGATGCTCTGCCGAGGCTCGCTCGGCGTGTGCCAAGCGATGATCTGGACCTCCTGGTCACGGCCATTCTCGTCCAGTTCGAGATTGGCGGGAATCTCTCGCGCATCCTGGACTCGATCGCGAACACCATCCGCGAGCGAGTGAAGCTGCACGGTGAAATCCGCACCTTGTCGGCGCAAGGGCGAATGTCCGGCTACATCTTGTCAGGCTTACCCGTCGCTATTGGCGGAATCCTGCTGCTCATCGCGCCCTCGTACATGGCGCGTCTGTTCACACCGGGGCCATGGCTCGTGCTGCCCGTGATCGCGGCGCTCGGCATTGTCATGGGCACGCTGGTCATCCGCAGACTGGTCGCGATCGAAGTGTGACGATGAACCCAACGCTCGTCGCACTCACTGCTATTGGCGGCATCGGGCTGCTGGTGATTGGACAGTACGTCTGGCGCAGCCAACCAGACCCGGTGAGCCGGCGCCTGGCGGACCTCAGCTCGGAAGCGCGTACCGTCGAAGAGATCGACCTGCAGCAGCCGTTCGGGGAACGCGTGCTGCGGCCGTTCATCCACTGGCTCGCGGCCGCCTTTGGTCGGCTTCGACGGACCCGTCCGCAGCCATCAGCACCGACTCAGGAAGCGGGCGCTGAAGCAATTCGCTTCAAGCTCGCACTCGCTGGCAATCCGTATCGCTGGACGCCGGTCGACTACATGGGCATCAAGGTCCTGGCTGCGCTGTCTTTCGGTGGCGTGCTGTTCTTCCTGCTCACCATTTCGCGGCACGCGGGCTACGCCATCCCAATGGCTGTCGTCTCGGCCGTGCTTGGCTGGTTCGGACCAGATCTGCTGCTGCGGAGCAAGGCGCGGGCCCGACAAAAGGAGATCCAGCGCGTTCTGCCGGACGCCCTCGATCTGCTCGTCATCAGCGTCGAGGCAGGCCTCGGTTTTGACGCCGCCATGCACCGGCTGGTTGCAAAGCGCTCGGACGCGCTGGCAATCGAGTTTGCGCGGGTACTGGCCGAAATGCGTGTGGGGCGCTCGCGCCGAGATGCACTCAAGGACATGGTCGCGCGCACCCAGGTACCCGATCTGAGCAACTTCGTCGGCGCCATCCTCCAGGCAGAGCAACTCGGTGTAAGCGTGACCCGTGTGCTGTCGGTGCAGGCCGAGCAGATGCGCGTGCTACGACGACAGCGGGCTGAAGAAAAGGCGGCGCAGTTGCAACTCAAAATGATCTTCCCGCTGGCCATCTTCATCTTCCCCGCGCTGTGCGTGGTGATCATGGGGCCGATCTGGCCGACGATGGCCGCGACAAACGCGCCGGGTATCTGAGGATGCTGCCGTTGGGCTTCAAGCCGGCTCAGGCCCTGGTCGAGTTCGCGCTGGTGCTGCCAGTGCTGCTCGTATTCCTACTGGGAACGATCGATCTCGGGCGCGGGCTCGTTTTCGGGGTCGCGGTCCAGCAAGGCGCTCGTGAGGCTGCACGGGTGGGCGCGGCAGCGGGCCTCGATTCCACCGTGACCGACCGGGTAGTCCTGGACCGCCTGATCGCTGCATCGGCGCCAGCGCTTGTCGGCTGTGTCGGCGTGCCGAACACGGAACAGCCGTGCGGCGGCGGAAGATGGGCATTCAGTATCAAGCTCACGCCTCCGAGTGGTACTCGCACCTATGGCAGCCTTGAGGAAGCGCGAGCGAACGGTGCCGGACAACTCAGTGGATCTCGGCTCGAGGTGACCACGCGTGGCTCAGTGGCGCTGCTGGCGGATCTTCTCCCGCTCGGGTTGGGTCAAATCAGCGTCCAGGGCCAGGCCGTGATGGTCGTGATCTGATGCCGTCCAGGGGCCAGGCGCTGGTGGAATTCGCTCTCGCGGTACCGCTATTCGTGCTGCTCGTCGTTGGCTTCATCGATTTCTCGCGCCTGTTGTTTACGTACGCATCCCTGACGCATGGCGCGCGCGAGTTGGCGCGGGTTGCCGCTATCACCACTGCGCCGAGCGCGAAGGCGATGGCAGCCTTCAACAACTACACGGTGATTGGCGGCGACGTCAATCCGCTGACCGATCGGCTGACCATCACGGTAGCCAACCAGTCGTGCGCCAGCGACCAGCGTCGCGGAGTTGCCTGTTCCCCGGGCACGGTGGCGACGTCACCCCCATGCCCGCTGCCACTGCAAGCGTCATGTGCGATGCCGTCGCGGACCTCCGCCGGCGGTGGCTATGTGCAGGTGGATGTCACGTATCGCTTCAGGTTCAATCCGCTCTTCCAGAGCACGTTGGCGGGCGTCGTCGATGTCTGGTTCGGGCGACCGTTCAGCGTGCTCACGACGAGCTCGCGGACGTATATCGAATGACCCACGTCACCCATCCGTGGGACAGCAAGCAGCGCCAATCGGCGCAGATCATGGTGCTGTTCGCTCTGGCGGCGGTTGCGCTGATAGCCATGGTTGGTCTGGTGGCCGACGGCGGCAGCATTTACGTTCAGCGGCAGACTGCCCAGAACTCAGCCGACGCGGCGGCACTTGCCGGCGCTCGCGCCCTGCGTGCCGCAACCAGCGCGGACCAGGTCGCTGATCTGTCAGCAGCCATCCGGAGCTATGCCGAAGCCAATGCGTTCGGAGCTGTACCCAGAGTCACGTGCGCGTACTTCGTGGCTAGCACGGGCGATGCGTTGGCAGGGGCAGGCCTGATCGATGATGGGAGCATTGCAGGTTGCCAAACGGCGGCGGGCAGCATCCCGAACGGCGCCAGCGGCGTCCACGTCGATGTTCGAATCAAGTTCCCGACGTTCGTGATGGGCATGTTCAACATCACGAGTGTGACTGCCGAGGGGCACGCGACAGCCCATGTTGGTGTGCTGACCGCCGCGGACACACGGTCGGCGCCCTTGATCGCCTGTGGCGGCGGAGGGCGTACGGGCTATGACGCATTGAGGTTGGCCACCCAGACACCGGTGGTTGCCACGTCGACACCGGGGGTGCTCGCGGCCACACCCAGTGCGCTGCCGGTGGTGCGGAACCCAGAGCTAACGACGGATCAACTGCTAATGACACCAGTCGGGGTTGCCACACCACCCGCGTACGTGGTCAACCCGACGCGCGACGGGACCATCTACTACATCAAAGGGCAGCAGCTAAGTACGAGCAATGGCAGCAACTGCGGTGCGAGTGGCTTTCACGGGGCCTCGGCCAACGTTCAGCCGACTCCGTACCTGCAGGACGTCGCGTCGGCCACACCAGCTGTCATCGGCGGTGAGACCGGCAACGACGTGCCACGGATCACGCAAAATGTGGCCACGTCAGGGGCATGCGCAGCGGGTACGGATCCCGCGATTCAGTGGAGTGAGGGCCGGCCCGGGTGTGTCATGGTCCTGCCCATCGTCGACGGCAGCACCGGCCTGAACTTTCGCGTGCAGGCCTGGGCCGCCTTCTACGTCTGGTGCATCCGCACCTCCGGTAGCTCCGGCTGTCAGGAGTTCGCTGGACAACTCCTGGCGAATTGGCCGGCCGCTGGCGGTCCTGCCGTCAACGCCTGGACCTTTGGATCGGGCGGCGGAATCACCGTCGTGCACCTGACGCAATGACGATGACTCTCGCGGGTTGGGGGCGCGTTGTGCTGCTTTGCGCGGTGCTCGCGGCATGTGGCCCCACCAGATCGCAGCCGGCGAGCAGCGATCCGTTCGCGACCGTGGCCCAACGATCCGAGCAGTCGTACCAACGTGGGGTCGAGCTATACGAGCGTGGCGAGCATCGCCAGGCGCTGGACGCCTTTGAGCAGGCGCGCCTGCTGAGTCCCAGTCGCGACCAGCGTGTCGAGGAGATGATTGAACGTCTACAGCATGAGCTTTCACCGACCGCCATCCCGACGCAGGCGGCCGCGACAGCTACCCCCGCGCCGACGGCCGCGGTCCCGAGCACTGCAACCCCGGCGCTCGATAGCGGCGAGGCGTACTTCGGGCAGGTCTACCTCGTTGTAGTCCCAGGGCAGGACATGCTGCCGCCGCCGATGCATGAATTCTCGGCCCAGGATCAGATCGCGCTCTATGTCGAGAAGTTAAATGAACGCCTGCGTCTGCCCCTGCTGGTGCGTGTCTTTGACCTCGACAACAGCCGGCCGATCGCCGACGTTCGGGCAGACAGCGTGGGCCGCGACGTAGGCGCAACTCCGGCTCGCCCGGCGACGCCACCCGCTGCACCGTCGCTCGTGCGTTTCTGGAACAACTTTGTCTGGTATCACGTCGGGCCCGAGCCAGCAGGCCACTATCGAGTAGAGCTATATGCGCCGGACGCCGGGCCGCAGGGCGATGTGCTGACGTACGCCCTCGACTACTTTGTGGGAGAGACGTTGGTCCCGATTCCCACCGCTTCACCGACTCCTCAACCGCTGGCCACTCCAGTAGTCGTTGTGCCGCCAGTGCCTGCGCCGCAGCCGGAGCCCGCGCCGCCTCAAGTCGCACCGCCGCCGCCGCAACCTGTGCCGCAATCACCGCCGGAGCCGGTCATCACGAGTCCTGCTGCCGCGCCCGTGCCGCAAGCGCTGCCCGCCGCGTCCAGCGGTGTCTCGGCCAGCAGCATCGCACTGGCAGCGACACCGGCCGCGTTGCGAATCGTCAACGGGTCGAAGATCCTCTATGTCGCCGATACGTCCGGCCTCGTGTGGCGCTTCGAGGATGGCCAGCCCGTGCTGACTCGGCCAATCAGTGTCGCGGGTGAGCCACGCGGCCTGGACGTCGATGAATCGTCTGGTCGGCTGTACGTTGCTGTGCGGTCCCCAGGGAAGATACTCGTCCTTGACGGCACAACTGGTCAGGAACTCGCGAGCGCGGCACTTGCTGGTGAACCGGGCGAGGTCCGCCTGTCTGGCAGCACCGGGAAGCTGTTTGTGCTGTTGCCCGAGGCCGAGGCGCTCGAAGTGCTGGACATCCATGACCTCGCCCGCGTGCAGCTACTTTCTGGACTTCCTCACGTCTCCGGAATGGCCCTGGATGAAGGGGCGCATGCGCTGTACTTGGGCCATCTGGACGGCCAGGTGTCGCTGGTGGACACCGACTCAGGCACCGTCACCGACCATCTGTCGCTGACCGGCCCGGGCCTGTCCGGGATAAGTGCCGCGCACGGCGTGGTCTACGCGATCAACACCCCAGGGCAAGAGGTTGTGGCAGTGGACGTGGCCACACGCGACATCCGCCATCTGCAGCTTGCCGGGGAGCCGTCAGCGATCGCCGTCAGCCCGACGACGGGCATACTGTTTGTGTTGGAGTCCGCCCGACGGGCAATCGTTGGCCTGGATGGCTCCGATGGTACGGCGAGTGGTGAGGTGCGACTTGACGATGTGCCCCAGGAAGCTGGGGTGCCATCGCTTGACCTCGATCGGCTATGGCTCCTGCCACACCTGGCGATCAGCTCAGTCGACGATACGATCTGGCTCATCGAGCCTGGGTCCCGACTCCTCTCGACCGCTGACGCGGCGTCTCTCACAGCGGCTGAGTCAAATTGATGGACAGAGTCGGCAGTTGACGATCGTCCATCCGAACTGACGTCGCATCTGCCGTCGATCCTCGAGGCACAGACCTCAATCGAACAGGCGCAGGTCGGGTTGGGACCCCACGAGGTCACCGCCACGACGGTCTTGGCGTCCGGGAAGAACGGTCCGCCCCAGTCGCCGAAGCAGGTTGCGCCGCCAGTGCCCTTGGCGCCAGTGGTGGCAATCTGCGCGCCGTCGCATGAGATTCCTTCCATGGTGCAAATAGGCGGACATCGTATACGTTGTGTCGGCCGCGCAAGTTTTCGGGCCCAAGCGCGTCTTTAATCACTAGAGGCGAGGTATGCGTGCGCGCCTGGGAGCACGCGTCGCGCAGGGAGAGTCCTGCTTCTGTGGTGAATGAGAGAAAGGGAAGGCATCTTGACGACGGGCATTTCAGTCAGATCGACTTCATGGTTCATGCGCTTCTCCGTGGCGCTGCTCTTGATTCTCGCCGCAGGGCTTCTGGCGCTGGCGAGTGGCCCCAACAGAACCGCATTTGCGGTGACCATTCCGGCACCGACGCCGACGCTGCTTGGTGACAGCCCGACGTGCGGTGACGTATTCGAACAGTTCTTCCCCGGCTCAACAGGGATCATCGAAATCGTGGTCGGGTTCGATTTCGAAGGCCTGACCTTTACTCGCTCGGCTGGCGGCGCGACCGTCGTCGGCACGCTGGACGAGACACGAACCACGATTACGACGTTCACGCTTACGGCTCCAGCGGGCGAGCAAATCAATGATGCGCTCGTCGTCATGCAAGGCGGCACGGGCGCCAATGGGTACCCGTACCCCGATGTCTTTGACGCGACGCTGACCAGCGGGGGACTAACGACGCCAGACGGCCTGCAGAACACCGGCAAGTCGTTCTGCCTGACGACAGGCACTCCGACGCCGACGCCGACGCCAACCAACACGCCGACGCCGACCCCAACCAACACGCCGACGCCCACGAACACGCCAACGCCGACCCCGACGCCAACGAACACGGCGACGCCGACTCCAACACCGACTAACACGCCAACGCCGACGCCGACCAACACGCCGACGCCGCCCGCCAACGAAGGCTGTACACCTGGCTTCTGGAAGCAGCCGCAGCACTTCGACTCTTGGACCGGCTTCAGCCAGGCGCAGACGCTCGAGAGCGTCTTCAACGTGCCCGATGCATTCGGGCTGGACGACACGACGCTGCTCGAGGCGCTGAGCTTGCAGGGTGGCTCCACCCTCAGCGACTCGGCGCAGATACTGCTGCGCGCCGCCGTCGCCGCCCTGCTCAACGCGGCCAGTTCGACGGTTGACTACCCGCTTTCAACGTCCCAGGTCATCTCGCAAGTCAACGCTGCACTCGCGAGTGGTGACCGCGACACGATCCTGGCGCTTGCCTCGAGCCTGGACCGCTTGAACAACCTGGGCTGCCCACTGAGCTAGTCCGCGGACTACCAGCGAGGCTCGTGGACGGTCGACTCGCTCGACTCGTCCACGAGCCGGGTAGCGCCTAGCGCCTTCGACAGGCACGACCGCGCGGTGGCGGCGCTGTATGCGGTCGCGGTCATACCGGCCTGGCCAGCGCGGGCCTGGTCGTCGGTACGGAATTGGCGCGGCGGGTGCGTCGTGGCGAGCCGATGCCGGTCCTGGGAGCCCTGGTGGTCGGTCTGATTGCGCTGCATCTGGTGACGCATCTGCCGATTCTGGGTGGCCTGGTGGAGTTCCTCGGCCTCTCGTTCGGGCTTGGCCTGATCGTGCAGAGCTTCCGCCGCGGGCGTCGGCCGACCGAGCCAACGCGGGCGGCGGTGCCAGTGGCCGTGCCCGCGTGAGCAGTAGTGCTCGGCATCACTGGCCGAGCACGGAGGTCTTCTTCTGTTGGCGGCGCTGTGCTGTTATGCTGTGCCCGCTGGCTCGTTCCCTCTTCTGTTCTGGTTCGTCGTTCTTCGTGTTGACGGAACCCGCCTTGTCCGGATCGTGACTTTCCAGCGAGCCGATCCTTTCTGAAAGGGACTGTCCACGATGATGCGCGGCAAGCATACGCACCCCAAAGAATGCCCCGACCACGCCGCGGCCACGATCGACCGCAAGAGCCACGAAGCGGCGGCCAAGAAGCGCGAGGCCGATCAACAGCGACTCGCGCGGGCCGAATGGTTCGATTGGCTGCCAGCACGCCGAGTTCGCTAGCTTCAGCCGACCTCCCACGCCGCGGGTGACGTCCGCCGTGGTCAGCCAGCCTCCGCCTGCTCGGTGGGGGCTGGTTTTGGTTTAACGGCGAATCGAGCCCATGTCGGCCTCGGCGACTTCCTCCGGCGTGGCGAGCTCGCCGGGGGCGATGCGCAGCGCGTCGGCCAGGGCGCGCACGGTGCGCGTCGATGGTTTAGCGCGACCGGCTTCGAGACGTGAGATGGTGAGCATGTGCAGGCCGGAGCGACGGGCGAGCTCCGCCTGTGAGAGAAAGTGGGCCAGGCGTATACGTCGAAGGTTGAAGGGAAAGGGCATGGCGGCCTCCGCCGAGCAGCGGTTGTTGTGACAGCACTAAGTGGATGTTGCTGTAAGTCTAACAGAATGTTAGTATGAAGTTGAACCCCTCAGTCGACCCGGATCATTCCTAGTCGCGGAGTCACTTGCCGACTCGATTGAGCTGTTGTGGCGTTGCTGCACGCTCGCCAGGAAGGCAGACTCTTGCAGACACATACCGAGGTCGTGGCGACCCCAGGTTCCTCGAGCACCGTCACTTCCCCCGCCCTGCCTGGTGTGGCGACCAACCAGAGCGTGACGACTGCCTACGATCCGTACTCCGCTCGACGCGCACGCTCCGCATCGACAGCGACGCCTGACGCGCACCTGATGGGTGCCGAAATCATGTTCGGGACCACGTTGATTGGTCATGTTGAGGGCCTGGTTCACGACCCCATCTCGCAGCGGGTGCGTCGGCTGATCACGTCATACGGATCAACCCGACGACGCGTCGGCGTGCCAATCGAGTGGGTTATCAAACGGTCTGCTTCACGCCTGGAGCTGGCGGTGGGGGCACGCTCGCTCGACAACCTTGCCGATCGAACCTCGACATGACCTCGATTTGCCGCATTGTCGGCTAGTGGCACTCGCGTCCAGTTCGCGACGTTCACCGTCTGCGATGCATAGAAAGAGGGCCTCCTGTGGCCGCAACACCTGTAACGATCAACTCAACCAAAGTCATCGCGGCTGAACGGCTGCATTCGCAAGCACTCTGGAGATTCGCCCTGGTTGGGCTCGGGCCGCTCATGGCGCTCGGCGTCATCGCGCTTTCGGCGGGTCTGGTCCAGCGTCTGACGTGAGCCGCCGGGCTCCAATCGAGTACGTGACATGAAAGAGAGCCTGCCGATCCTGGTTATCGCAGGCGCCGCCGGCGTCTGGCTGGCAGCCGTTCTTCTCGTGCTTCGGTTCTTTGGAATTCATATTTCCTGAATGGTCGCGGCGGGCGACGAAAGCAGAGTTACACCATGATCAAGATCGAGCGGACGATCACCATCCACCGCCCCGTGGAAGAAGTATTCGCCTATCTGTGCGAAGTCGAACACGGACCGCGCTACATCTCCGGCCAACGAGAAGCGCATAAGACCTCCGGCGGACCGATGGCCGTTGGCTCGACATTCGCCACGTCCGGAAAGTTCCCACGCCGCGGGTCCGCCTTCGAGATCACCGAGTATGAATTGAACACTCGGCTGGCCTGGAAGGCCACCTCCGGTTCGCATGCGACCACGACGTGGGGCTTTCAACCATCTGGTCCGAGCACGCGCGTCACGTTCACGCGGCAGGCCAATGGGCAGGGCCTGTCGAGGTTGGCGGAGTCACTGTTGCAAGGTATCGCCAACGGTCAGGTCGATCAGGATCTGGGTGCGCTCAAGGAATTGCTCGCTGTCACGCGCAAATCTGAGGCAAGGGGCTGGTAGGACAAAAGATCATGACCATTACACTCAGGCCACTCGGCGACCGAGTGGTCGTCAAACCCAAGCCAAAGGACGAGGTGACCTTGAGCGGCATCGTCTTGCCGGATACGGCAACCGAGAAGCCGCAGGAGGGTTCAGTCCTGTCGGTCGGCCCTGGCCGCGTGCTCGACAACGGCAAGCGTGTCGAGATGGAGGTCAAGGCCGGTGATTCAGTGCTCTTCGCGAAATATTCGGGCACAGAAGTGAAGCTAGACGGTGACGAGTACCTCGTCGTCCGTGAGAGCGACCTGCTGGCCATCGTGACCAACGGAAAGAAGTAGGCCAACATGTCTGCAAAGCAACTCATTTTTGACACCGACGCGCGTCGACAGCTCAAGACCGGTATCGACGCGCTCGCGAATGCTGTGAAGGTCACTCTCGGTCCACGCGGTCGAAATGTGGCCATCGACAAGAAGTGGGGCGCTCCGACGATCACCCACGATGGGGTGACGGTGGCCAAAGAGATCGAGCTCGAGGACCACTTCCAGAACATGGGCGCGCAAATGCTCAAGCAGGCCGCGACCAAGACCAACGACGTAGCTGGCGACGGGACGACGACGGCCACCGTCCTGGCCCAGGCGATCGTCACCGAAGGCCTGCGCAATCTGGCAGCGGGTGCCAATCCGATGTTGCTCAAACGCGGCATCGATGCGGGTACTCGGGCCGTCGTGGCCGAGATCCAGCGATTGTCGATTCCCGTCAAGGGTCACTCCGATATCGAGCACATCGCGGCCATCGCGGCCAATGACCCGGAGATCGGCAAGCTGCTCGCACAGGCCATGCAGAAAGTCGGCCACGACGGCGTGATCAGCATCGAGGAAGGCAAGAGCCTGAAGATCGAGGTCGAGTACACCGAAGGTATGCAGTTCGACCGCGGTTATATTTCGCCGTACTTCGTGAGCGATCTGCAGCGCATGGAGGCGTCCCTGGACGAGCCATACGTGCTGCTGACCGACAAGAAGATCAGTGGTACGAGCGATCTCATTCCGGTGCTCGAGAAGCTGGTCCAGAGCGGCCACAAGGACATGCTCATCATTGCCGAGGACGTGGACGCCGAAGCGCTTGCGACGCTGGTCGTCAATAAGCTGCGCGGCATTCTGAATGTCATAGCCGTCAAAGCCCCGGGCTTCGGCGACCGGCGCAAGGAAATGCTGCGCGACCTGGCAACGCTGACAGGTGCAACACTGATCTCCGCGGAGGTCGGCAAGCAGCTCGAAGACGCTAGCCTCGAAGACCTTGGGCGAGCGCGACGCATTGTCGCGACAAAGGACGACACGACGATTATCGAAGGTCGTGGTAAGGCGGAGGACATTCAGGCGCGCATCAAACAGATCAGGGTCCAGATCGAAGAGACCACGAGCGACTACGACAAGGAGAAATTGCAGGAACGGCTTGCCAAGCTGTCGGGTGGAGTGGCCGTCATCAAAGTCGGCGCACCAACCGAGATTGAGCTGAAGGAGAAGAAAGCGCGCGTCGAGGATGCCCTGCACGCGACCCGTGCGGCCATCGAGGAAGGCATTATCCCCGGTGGCGGCGCAACGCTACTCCGTGCGGCGTCGGTTGTGGATGCACTGGCCATGGACGGTGACGCGGCGACCGGCGCAGAGATTCTGAAGCGTGCGTTGCAAGAGCCGCTGCGACAACTCGTCGCCAACGCCGGGCTCGAAGGCAGCGTCGTCGTCGAGCACCTGAGCCGTGAGAAACGCGCCAACTGGGGCTTCGATGTCATGTCCGAAACCTATGTTGACCTGGTCAAGGCCGGGATCATCGATCCGGCCAAGGTCACGCGCAGTGCACTCGAGAACGCCGCCAGCGTGGCGGGCATGATCCTGGGCACCGAAGCGCTGGTAAGTGATCTGATGGAGGGCCATTCGGTCGCCGTCGCGTCCGGCCGGCCCGGAATGTACGAGTAAAGTAGATGTTCAACTTCTTCAATCGCTCCGAAACGCGCTATCCAACTATCCGACAAGCCCTGTTCACCTCCGGCCTATCCATGGCCGCCGACCCGACCAGGGTCGCCGTAGTGGAGAAACATGGTCAGTACGTCGGTCGCCGAGTGAACTTCTTCCGTGCGTTCGAACCAGGGCACCAGGACCTGCTCCTGGGCTCGGGGCATGTGGAGCACGAGGGCCTGGTGGTCGTCGACAGCCGGCCTGAGCCGGAGGGCGCAGCGCCTTCGCGAGAGCCGGCCAACCGTGCCGGCCACGCGGACGACGAGCGCCTGGTGTTCTGGGATGCCGTTCGGGCCAGCTCATCCGAGGCGACGCTGTCCGCGCCGGCGGCGACCTGGCAGCATGCGCGGGAAACCTCGGCCGTAGGTGTCAGTCCGTAGTGATGGGCCGCCGCGCGCCGCGGCGACTCGCACCGATACGACTCCGCTGCCGCGCGGAGTGGATGACACACGCGCGGCTGCACCAAACGCGGATGGCGCAACTGTTTTGCCGCGACGTGGCATGCTGGACCGCGACTGGCAGAAGGCACTGATCATCCTGCTGACGCTGTTAGCCAGCGTCGCGCTGTTGTGGGTCATCTGGCAGGTGATCAGCCCGATCCTGCACACGCTCGTCCTGTTCGGGCTGGCTGCAGTCCTCGCCTTTGCCCTCAGCGGACCGGTGGACATGCTGACGCGGCGCATCGGCAACCGGCTTGTGGCGATCGTTGGCGTGTACGCGCTCGTCGGCATCGTGGTCGTCGGCGGAATCATCGTGCTCGCAGGCCCATTCGTGCGTCAGGCGAGTGATCTGGCCAGCGCACTCCCGCAATACGCCAGCGACCTGCAGGCCCGCGCTCCTGAAGTGCAGACCACGCTCGGCCTATACGGTATCCAGACTGACCTCGACCAACTAAAGGCTCAAGCCGCCTCGGCCATCGAACACGGTGGAACCGAAGTGTTGAAGAACATGGTGGGCACGCTGGCTGAGGTCGGTGCCATGATCCTCGACATCGTCCTGGCCCTGGTGATCTCGCTCTATCTGCTGGTGGATGGACCGCGCTTCGGTCAGCGCAGTCTGGCCATCATCCCGCCTCAGCACCGCACCAAGGCGCTGTTCCTGCAGGACAACGTCGCGCGCGTGCTCGGTGGCTACCTGCGCGGCCAGCTGACGCTGGCCGTGATCGTGGGCGTCCTGGCCGGTGTCGGGACGGCGCTGCTTGGGCTGCCGTATGCGGTCGTGCTCGGAGTGCTGGCCGGACTGTTCGAGCTGGTGCCGATGTTCGGGCCGATCCTGTCGGTGGTCCCCGCCGTCGTGGTGGCGCTGTTCATGCCGTTCCCCACAGTGGTCTGGGTGCTGTTGTTCTTCCTGGTCATTCAACAGGTGGAGAACAACGTGTTGGCTCCGCGCATCAGCGGCCACGCCGTCGGCTTACATCCGCTCGGCGCCATGTTCGCACTGTTGGCCGGCTTCCAGTTGGCTGGACTGCTCGGCGGCTTGTTCGCCGTGCCACTGGCGGGCGTGCTGTGGGTGCTGCTCGGCGCGGCGTATCGAAACGTGGTCGTCGCGGAGCTACCGAGAGCAAAGCGGCGGCTGCTGGCCGTGCCAGTCTTCCGCCGGCCCGGATCCAAACCCGCACCGGAGCTGTAAGGCATTACGCTAACTGTGTCGCCAGCCCTGGTGATCGATGTCGTCGGCGCTCGCCATCAGGACGACCTCGCTCGGTTGCGTTGGCCCGCGGCGGAACGCGCCGCCGTGCTCGCCTGCCTCGACCACCGCGCTGAACGGCACCCACAGGTTGCGCGCATGCGGCCGATCGATCAGGAACTCGCCTGCGTGCACCGCTTTGATCTTGCCGATGCGCTGGCCATCGATGCTGACCACGTCCATCCCGAGCGTGATCTGAGCCGCGCCGGGGCCGCTCGCCTTCAAAATCTCACCCTTACGCGAAGGGTCGTCGGTCTCGTTCATGAACACCAACTGTACCGCGCTGCGTGCGGACCGGCGTGCCCTCAGAAATGATCAGAGGGCTTGTGATATGGGCCATTGGCTCGGCGATTCTGGCTGTGCTGCTGGGGCGCATTCTGCGCGCGCTGGGCGAACACGTGCCCCCACCACCTCCCGGCGCTCCTCCGGCGAGCGACGACTAAGCGGCTCCCTGAGCCCGCACGACCGCACCCGGAGTGCGGACGAGAATGACCAGGTCGAGCCACAGCGACCAGTTGTCGATGTATTCCAGCGATGTCATGAACTAACGTCATACGGCTAGGTGGCGGGGCTTGTTGCGATTGGCTCGCCCAGGCGGACCTGGTCGCTGCGCTCGTCCGCGAGGCGCAGTCGGCGGCTTACGCCGCGTAGTAGTCGAGCGGCTACCTCGCGGTAAGAAGCTCGTCCAGATGGCGCGCCATGTTGGAAGAGGTCGCCTGGATATTCGCCAGTCCAGCAGGTAGTGAGAGCGTGCCCGACTCGGTACTCTCCGGAGCAGCGTCGTCCAGCAGGTCCTGGAGCAGATCCGCACGCAGCGTGATGGACGCCAGGGCGTTCTTCAGGTCGTGCGCTGACGCAGTGAGCAAGGCGCCTTGCGCGCGCACGAGCTCTTCGAGGCGCACGTTGTCGGCGGCCAGTGCATTTCGCTCAGCACGCAAACAGGCCAAGGCTCGGCCGAGGCTCAACCAATCGAGCCCGCCATCTGCAGGGTGATGAGTCGATTCAGCTCGACCGCGTATTCCATCGGCAGCTCTTTGGTGAACTGATCGAAGAAGCCGTTGACGATGAGCGCCTTGGCCTCGAGCTCGGTGAGGCCGCGACTCTGCAGATAGAAGACCTGCTCATCGGACAGTCGGCTCACCGTCGCCTCGTGCCCGATGTCGGCGTGCTCCTCGTCGATCTCGATGGACGGATAGGTGTTGCTGCGGCTCTCCTGGTCGAGCAGCAAGGCATCGCAGCGTACGAACGACTTCGCGTTGACGGCGCCCTTGGCCACCTTCAGCAGCCCGCGGTAGGTGGCGTGGCCACCGTCCTTGCTGATCGACTTGGAGGTGATGGTGCTGGTTGTCTCCGGAGCGGCGTGGATCACCTTTCCGCCCGCGTCCTGGGTCTGGCCAGCACCAGCAAATGCCACCGACAGGATGTCGGCTCGGGCGCCACGGCCCAGCAGGTAAACCGCCGGATACTTGATCGTCACCTTCGAGCCGAGATTGCCGTCAACCCACTCGACAGTGGCGCCCTCGTATGCGACGGCGCGCTTGGTGACCAGGTTATAGACGTTGTTCGACCAGTTCTGGATCGTCGTGTAACGGATGTGTGCGCCTGGCTTGGCGATCAGCTCGACCACGGCCGAGTGCAGCGAGTCGGACGAATACGTTGGCGCGGTACAGCCCTCGATGTAGTGCACCCGCGAGCCTTCGTCGGCGATGATCAGTGTCCGCTCGAACTGGCCCATATTTTCGGCATTGATGCGGAAATACGCTTGCAGCGGCATCTCCACTTGTGCGCCCTTGGGCACGTAAATGAACGAACCGCCCGACCACACCGCGGAGTTGAGCGCCGAGAACTTGTTGTCGGCGGCCGGAATGACCGTGCCGAAGTACTCCTTGACCAGGTCCGGATACTGGCGCAAGCCGGAATCCATGTCCAGGAAGATGACGCCCTGCTTTTCGAGATCCTCACGGATCGAGTGGTAGACCACCTCGGACTCGTACTGGGCTGACACGCCCGCCAGGAACTTGCGCTCGGCCTCGGGGATGCCCAGCTTGTCGAAGGTGTCCTTGATGTACGGTGGGACGTCGTCCCAGTTCTTCTCCGCGCTATTGTCGGTCGGGCGCAGGTAATAGAAGATGTTCTGGAAGTCGATCTCGCTCAGGTCCGCCGACGGCCACGCGGGCATTGGCTTGCGCATGAAGATGTCGAGCGCACGCAGGCGGAACTGGAGCATCCACTCGGGTTCCTTCTTGTATGCTGAAATCTGTTCGACGACTTCGCGATCGAGGCCGCGGCGCGATTTGAACGCGTACTGCTCTGGGTCACTGAAGCCGTACTGATAATCCTTGGTCAGCGCGGCGGCGCGCGTTGCAGCTGCTGTTGTCATGACGAGGTGTCCTTTCACGCGACAGCCACTTGTCGTCGCCTGAGGTCACCTGGACGTGAGTCTCAGCGATTCTGGGTTCCCGATCAGGTCCCCCGCTGCAGCTAGATTATACTCGATACGAGGCAATTTTCCGGTAATGACGCGAATTCATGACGCCGTCCGCGTCGCCTGCGACACTACATAGCATGGGATCCCCAGCTCCGAAGTGGTCCGGGCTGACGACGGCGCAGTCGCTGGCGGTTGCGTCTCAGTTCGGCGTGTCACTGGCCGTCGGCGTGGGACTGGGGCTTGTCGCGGGGCAGTGGCTGGATGGTCAGATCCACACTGGCCCACTGTTCACCCTCATCGGCGTCTTTGCCGGCCTGGCCGCGGGTATCACCGGCATCGTCGCGCTGTACCGCGCCACGCTGCGTTCAAGCGAGCGCGAGTGGCGCAGCCACCGATGACCACACCGCCGACTCCGACCGACTCGGCCGCGAAGGCACCACTGCGACGCTGGTGGCGATTTCTGTTCTTCCCGGCCCTGCTGGTGGCCAATTTTCTGCTGATCCAGCTGGTCACGCCCGGTCCGCCCCAGCGCGTCGAAGTGTCCTACACCTTCTTCAAACAGCAGGTGGAGGCCGACAACGTGGCCCAGATCAGTACACGCGCGGACTCGATTCAGGGCACGTTCCGACAGAGCGCCGCGTACCAACCTGACCCAGCGGTGGCCGCAAAGACAGTCGGCGATTTCTCCACCGTGATCCCGGCGTTTGCCGATCCCGGCCTCGAGACCCTGCTTGCCGCGCACGGCGGAACGATCAATGCCCGTCCGCTGGATCAGCCGGCCAACCCGTTCATTACCGTTCTTCTCGGTTTTGGCCCAACGCTGCTACTGATCGGCGGTTTCCTGTGGCTGTCACGGAAAGCGGCCGGACAGATGGGTGGTGGCATCTTCGGCCTGGGCAAGAGCCAGGCCAAGCGCTACGACCAGTCCACCGTGGGCGACCGCGGCGTGACCTTTGCCGACGCGGCCGGCATCGAAGAGGCCAAGGCCGAGCTCGTCGAAATTGTCGACTTTCTCAAGGATCCGGAAAAGTACACGCGTCTCGGTGGTGTGGTGCCCAAAGGCGTCCTGCTGATCGGCGCGCCGGGCACCGGCAAGACGCTGCTGGCGCGGGCCGTTGCTGGCGAGGCGGGCGTGCCGTTTTTCAGCATGGGCGCCAGTGAGTTCGTCGAGATGATCGTCGGCGTTGGTGCCAGTCGCGTACGTGACCTGTTCAAGCAAGCCCGCGACTCGGCACCGGCAATCATCTTCATCGACGAGCTGGATGCCATCGGTCGAGCCCGCGGCTCGGGCGTCTTTTCCGGCAGCAACTCCGAGCAAGAGCAGACGCTGAACCAGATCCTGACCGAGATGGACGGCTTCAGCTCGCGCCAAGGCGTGATTGTGCTGGCGGCGACCAACCGGCCGGACGTGCTCGACCAGGCGCTGCTGCGACCGGGTCGCTTCGACCGTCGAGTCACGGTGCAGGCACCGGACAAACTCGGTCGGGAAATGATCCTGAAGGTCCACACCCGCGCCATGCCGCTGGCGCCCGACGTCGACCTGAAGGAGATTGCCGCCTCCACGCCCGGGCTCGTCGGCGCCGACCTGCGCAACCTGGCCAACGAGGCGGCATTGCTCGCGGCTCGCCGCAACGAGGAGTCGATCCGGCACAAGGACGTGCTGGATGCGCTCGAAACGCTGGTCCTCGGTCCGGCGCGGGCGCTGGTGATGAGCGTCGAAGAACGCACGCGTGTTGCCTACCACGAGGGTGGCCACGCCATCCTTGGCCTGCTCCTGCCAGGGGCGGACCCGGTCAATCGCGTCACCATCGTGCCGCACGGCATGGCGCTCGGAGTGACGTACCAACGACCGGAGGACGATCGGCACAGTTACACCGAGCAGTACCTGCACGCGCGCATCGTCGGCGCGATGGGTGGTCGAGCGGCCGAAGAAGTGGTGTTCGAGATGTACACGACGGGCGCCGAAAACGACATGCAGCAAGCCACTGAGCTGGCACGGCAGATGGTCACGCGCTGGGGCATGAGCGAGCGATTAGGACCGGTGACGCTGGCGCCGCGGGAAGGGACCTCCGGAAGTGGTCTGGAGGGCTTCGGCCTCGCTGGCAAACCGTATGGCGCGGCGATGGCCGACGCTATCGATACCGAGGTCCAGCGGCTCCTGAAGGAGGCCGCCGACGAAGCCAGGCGTTTGCTCGAAGCGCACCGACGCGAGCTTGATGGGCTGGCCGCGGCGCTACTCGAACACGAGACATTGGACGAACCGGCGATCCGTCGCGCGACGGGCCTATTAGTCATCCCGCGAGTTGCACCGCTGCCACTGCGTGTGGCCGTCGGCAGCAGCAACGGAAGGTAAGGAGTTCCAGATTGATGCCTAGTACAGTGAGTTCACGTACGCCAACGGCCGGCGGACCATTCGCCTATTCCGTGCCGATGGTGGTCGAGCAGACCAGCCGTGGTGAGCGCGGCTACGACATCTTCTCGCTGCTCTTGAAGAATCGCATCGTGTTCCTGGGTACCCCGATCGACGATGTGGTCGCGAATTTGATCGTGGCCCAACTGCTCTATCTGGCACAAGACGATCCTGATCGCGAAATCCAGATGTACATCAACAGCCCCGGCGGTCAGATCGACGCTGGACTGGCAATCTACGACACGATGCATCTCATCCAGCCGCAGGTGGCGACGACGTGCATTGGCATGGCGGCGAGTATGGGCGCGGTCCTGTTGGCAGGCGGCGCGAAAGGCAAACGGTCGACGCTGCCTAATTCGCGGATTTTGATCCACCAGGCGTCGGCCGGCTTTCAGGGCACCGCGTCGGATATCGAAGTCCAGGCGCGTGAGATCATCCGGATGAACGCGCGGCTGCAAGAGATGATGGCCGCGGACACCGGGCAATCGGTTGAACGTGTCGGACACGACATCAACCGCGACTACTGGATGAGCGCCGCCGAAGCGATGGACTATGGCATCGTCGACCTGATCGTGGGCCAGACCGACGCGACGATCGCGGCGGACCGGGCCGAGGCCGCGGTCAAAGACACACCTGGCGCCACCGCCAAGCCATCCAACGGCCGGCCCTGAGGTCGCCGCACACATGAAACGACGAATGGACGTCTTCCTGGAGACCGAGCGGCTGGTATTACGCCAGTTCACCCAGGCCGACCTCGACAACCTGGTCGAATTGGACAGCGACCCAGAGGTCATGCGTTGGATCAACGGCGGGCGTCCGACGCCGCGCGCCCAACTGCGGGAGCACTTGACCTGGTATATCGAGCACTACCAGCGGCACCCGAGCTACGGCTTCTGGGCCGCCATCGAGAAGCCCAGCGGCGATTTTCTGGGCTGGTTTCACTTCCGACCGCAGCCAGGCGTGGATGTCAACCTGACCGAACCTGAGCTTGGCTATCGATTGCGCAAGTCGGCGTGGGGTAAGGGCTACGGCACGGAGGGATCGCGCGCGCTGATTCGCAGGGGATTTGCCGACCCACGCGTGCAGCGCGTCGTCGCATCGACGGATGCGATCAACATCGCCTCGCGTCGGGTGATGGAAAAGTGCGGCATGGTCCTGCTGCGGACCTTCTTCGGTCCGCGGCCAGACGACCCTGACGGCGAGGTGCTGGAAGCGGTCGAATATGCGCTCGAGCGCACCGCCTGGGAGCAGGCGGCGGCGCATGAAAAAAGATCATGACGGCGTAGCGCACGGCGACCTAACGTGGGCATACCTCGGTCACGGTGGAGTCCGCAGCCAGTGTCACAGAGCAGCCCACGACGCGCGGGTCGTGCCGTATGGCACGGAACCCTGCGGGAGCAGCTCGACCTGATCGCCGCGGTCGAGCACCACTGCCAGTGCGGCCACCGCGGGCCGGAGCGGTTGCATAATCCCTGTTCTGCGCACGCCATGCTGGCCAACGATCAGCGCGCACTCGATGGACTGCTGTGGAATCGCCGCCTGGCCAACCGGCTCCTTGCCGAGGAGGGGATCAGCGCGCCGGGCGCGTGCCTGTAGGAGCGAACGCCTGGGCCTAACCCCCGTGCGGTTTTGTTGTGCCGAAAACGGGCTGGTCTGTTAGCATGCCCGGGAATCCCCACTGCTGAGTGGCAGCCTGACGCAGCTCGACCCGAGACCCGCCTGCGCCCCCGGAAAGGTCGACTGCGCATGAAACATAGCAAACCTCAGATGGGCATCTGCCGCGTCTGTCGCAGCGTGCGTGTCCTGGTAGGTGGTCTGTGTCGCGACTGCCGCGAACAACCGCCGGCGCCCGCGGAGCACGCACCACGTGGAGATGACCGGAGTTCATGACGGCGCACGTCAATTCTGCGAAGGTGGCTTCGACAGCCCGAGCGGGCTGTCGAAGTCATGCGCGATAAGAACGACTCACCCGGGCTCAACGGGCACGCCACGGATCTGTTCCACCGGTACGCGGGTAATCCGCTGCTGAGCGCGGCCGATTGGCCGTATGCGGCGCATACGGTCTTCAACCCCGGCGCGACGCAACTCCAATCAGGCGAAACGCTGCTGCTGGTGCGTGTCGAGGACCGCCGCGGCATCTCACATCTGACCGCGGCCCGCAGCGCCGACGGCATCCGTGGTTGGCGCATCGATGCGGAACCGACGTTCGCCGCGGAACCCGAGCGCTATCCCGAGGAGCTGTGGGGCGTTGAGGACGCCAGAATTGTGCGGCTCGAAAGCCTGGGCTGTTATGCGGTGACGTACACGGCCTACTCGCGTTCCGGACCACTTGTGGCGCTGGCGACCACCGAGGACTTTCGCACATTCGAGCGGCACGGTTCGATCATGTCACCTGAGGATAAGGACGCCGCGTTCTTTCCGCGACAATTCGGCGGCCGCTGGGCTCTGATCCATCGGCCCGTGCCACATAGCGGCGGCGCAAAAGCCAATATGTGGCTGTCATCCTCACCCGACCTGCACAACTGGGGCCACCATGGCGTGCTGCTCGAAGCGCGCGACGGGGCCTGGTGGGACGCGGGCAAAATTGGACTCTCACCGCAACCGATCGAAACTGCTGACGGCTGGTTGGTCATCTACCACGGCGTGCGCAACACCCCGGCCGGCGCGCTGTACCGCGTCGGTCTGGCGCTGCTGGACCTCGACGAGCCGCGGCGTGTCCTGCGCCGCGGCGACGAATGGGTGGTTGGTCCACAAGCATCGTACGAGGTCAATGGCGACATCCCAAACGTCGTCTTCCCGTGCGGTGCGGTACTCGACCAGTCGTCTGGTGAATTGCGCATTTATTACGGAGCGGCTGACACGTGCGTCGGACTGATGACCGCGCAGATTGGAGAAGTGCTGGACTGGCTGCACACGCAGCCGGCTCCACCGACAGCATATGCCTGACCATCCGAACATGATCCTGGGGCGAAGCTTGTCCATTGCCTTCGTGGCAACCTGTCCACCGCGACAGTGCGGCATCGCCACGTTCTCGAGTGACCTGCAGAAGGCGCTGCAGGCGGCTGATCCGTCCGTGCTCATCCGATGGGCGGCGATTAACGAAGCCACGTCGATTCATCCGTACGGACCGCAAGTCAGCTGGCGCATCCGCCAGGGTGATCCCGACAGCTACCGTGCCGTGGCCAAACAGTTGAACGTGGCGGCGGTCGACGTCGTGAGCCTGCAGCACGAGTTTGGGCTCTACGGCACGTGGGGTGATCCATTCGAAGATCACCTGACGTCGTTTCTGGACGTACTGCAGAAGCCCCTGGTGACCACACTCCACTCCGTGTTGCCGGACCCGTCGCCGTCGATTCGCGCCGCTGTGCGCAGGATCGTCCAGCGCAGCAGAGTCGTCGTCGTGATGGCCGAACGCGCTCGGTCACTCTTGATCGAGGATTACGATGTCGCGGAGAGCGACGTGGCTGTCGTGCCGCATGGCGTGCCGCCAGTACAGCCGCATGGCCGAACGCGCATCAAGGATCAGTTTGCCCTGACCGGGCGGACGATCATCACGACGTTTGGGCTCGTCGATCCGCGCAAAGGGCTGGAGTACATGATCGAGGCCATGCAGGCGGTCCGTCGCTTCGATCCGACCGCGCTGTACCTCATCGTCGGCAAGACACATCCGGAACTTGTCCGGCGCGAGGGAGAGGCGTACCGACGCCAACTCTGGCAGCTAGTCCGGGAGCGCGGCCTCCAGGAGCACGTGGAGTTCGTCGACGAATATCTCACTCAGGCCCAGATCGTCGATTACCTGCTCGCCAGCGATGTGTACGTGACGCCGTACCTCGATCCGAAGCAGATCACGAGCGGCACGCTGGCCTATGCGCTCGGCGCTGGCAAGGCAATCGTATCGACGCCGTACCCGCACGCCGCCGAGGTGTTGACCGCCAAGCGAGGTATTCTCGTCCCGTTCCGCAGTCAATCGGCGCTCGCAGAGGCGATGGTGCGCATCCTGAGTGACCCCGAGCTGAAAGAACGGCTGGAACGCGAGGCGTACGCATACGGGCGCGAGACTGCCTGGCCGCGCGTTGGTCAGCGCATGTTGACGATTTTGCGATCCGCCACACTGCGGCCGGACTCCCGCGTACGTGACATGCGCCAACTGGCGGGTACGAGCGGCACATGACCCGTTTCGCGCTGCGCCACCTGCAGCGTTTGACTCGTCCGGTCGGCAGGGCCGGACCAGGCGCGCGCGCCATTGCCGTGTACGCGGAGCCGGGCGGCAGCAACACGAACGCTCCGCTGCAGGCGCGCTCCGCACGCGAGCAAGGCATCGAGGGCGTGGCGTGCGTCGACGATGCCGCACGGGCGGTGGTCCTGTACAGCGTCATCCGGCGCCGTCGACGCCTCGCATCGGCTGGCGCGGCGGAATCAGGCTTATTGCGGTTCCTGGCGCATATGCAAGATGACGATGGCCGGTTCGGCAACTTCATCCTCGACTGGAGCGGACGACGAAATCGCATCGGCAGCACGTCACGGGTCGGTGGGTCAGCATGGCAGGCGCGGGCACTGCACGCTCTCGCGTTCGGCCATGGAAGCGAATGGGCGGAGCGGTTCGAGCGAGCGCTGCGCTGGGTCGACGAGCCCAGCCCGTACCTGGACGTGCGCGCCGTAGGTGTGCTTGCGGTACTGGAACACTGGCGCGCGACGGGATCGTCCGACGCGGCCGACCGCGCGCTCACCTGGTCGCGCGAGATCGCGGCGCACTGGAGCGCATCCGGCCTGCTGAACGCTCCTGGCGTGCCGGTCATCCACCTGTGGGGCCATTTGCAGGAGGTAGCGTTGGCAGACACTGGGCGAACGTTCAACGAGGCTGGCCTGGTGGAGTGTGCGCGGGCCAGCGCCGAGGCGCTGCTGCTGCCGGCGGTTGAGTCCAGCTTTGACTTCGCGCGCGTGTTGCCCTTCGACGTGAGCTGCACGGTCGCTGGCCTGGCGGCGGTGGCGCGCGCGACGTCAATCGAGCGATACGCCGTCGCCGCGGAGCAAGGGCGTCAGTGGTTTCACGGACGCAATAGCGCTGAGCAGCCGGTGTATGACGCCCAGCACGGCATAGTGTTCGACGGCATCGACAATGGCCAGGTGAGTCGTAACTCCGGAGCGGAGTCGAATATCGAGGGCGCGCTTGCGCTGCTCGGTTGAACGTGATGTCTGAACGCTTGCGCGTGGGTATGCTGGCGCCCGTGGCGTGGCGCGTGCCCCCGGTGCACTATGGACCCTGGGAACGGGTGGTGTCCATCCTTACCGAAGGGCTCGTTGCACGCAACGTCGACGTCACGTTGTTTGCGACGGCAGACTCGATAACGCAGGCACGTCTCGTTGCAGTAGCACCGCGCGGCTATGCCGAAGACAGCTCCATTGACGCGAAGGTGTACGAGGCTCTGCACATCGGGGCTGCCTTCGAATACGCATCGAGCGGCGCAGTGGACATCCTGCACAACCACTTTGACTTCCTGCCCCTGACGTACAGCCGGCTCGTGTCTACGCCGCTCGTGACGACCGTGCACGGGTTTTCATCGCCGCGCATCATGCCGGTCTACCGCGCGTACAACCCGAGTACGCACCTGGTGGCCATCAGCGCCTCCGATCGTCAACCGGATCTGGACTACGCCGCCACGATTCACCATGGCATTCCGCTCGACGAGTTCACGTACCGCGCCGAGCCTGGCGAGTATCTGCTGTTCTTCGGACGTATCCATCCCGAAAAGGGCGCACGCGAGGCGATCGACGTCGCTCGACGGACTGGACGCAAGCTGATCCTGGCGGGCATCGTGCAGGACGCCGACTACTTTCGGACCGCAATCGAACCGTTCCTGGACGGCGAACACATTCACTACGTCGGTTCCGTTGGTCCGACGGAGCGCGATGCGCTCCTCGGTGGCGCGGCGGCACTCCTGCATCTGATCAGCTTCGAAGAGCCGTTTGGTCTGTCGGTGATCGAAGCGATGGCGACCGGTACACCGGTGATCGCCTTTCGCCGGGGCTCGATGCCGGAGTTGATCGAGGACGGTATCAGCGGGCTGCTGGTGACGGCCGGCGACCTGGATTCGGCAGTTCAGGCGGTGGAACGCATTGGTCAGCTCGATCGCGCGGCCGCGCGCATGCATGTCGAACGGCACTTTTCGGCGGAGCGCATGGTCGACGAGTACCTGCACCTGTACCAGCAGTTGCTGGGTCGAGAGTCAGTGAAGCAGGTCAGGCGTCCGCAGCCGCCCGGCGCGCGCTGTGATGCATGTCACGCCCGCCAGGCGCGCGTGCAGCGCAGCCGCGACGGACTGCTCATCGTGTGCCGCACGTGCGCGCGCGGTATCGAACTGGCGGCACGTGACGCCGCCGATGTGATTGCGGACGTCGCGGAGCGTGCTCCGGCCGGCGAACGCCGGGCACTCAGCCGGCGCCTTCTTGCCCGACGCACGATGCGGGCAGCGCGACGCGAGCGCCGTGCGCGCATGCACTGACACATCTCATGTAACGGAGCACGCAGAAAGGAATTCGCAGTGCCAACCATCATTTTTGTCCTTGCCGCGATTGTCGTGATCGGGCTACTGCTGGTGTCGTCCTCAGTCAAGATCGTGCAGGAGTACGAGCGCGGCGTCATCTTTCGTCTGGGCCGCCTCGTCGGCGCACGTGGCCCGGGCTTGTTCCTGCTGATTCCGGGTGTCGAGCGTATGCGCAAGGTCGACTTGCGCATTGTCACGCTCGATGTGCCGGCACAGGAGGCGATCACGCGCGACAACGTCACCGTCAAGGTCAACGCGGTTGTGTACTTCCGCGTCGTGGATCCGGAGGACGCGGTCGTCAAGGTGCTCGACTACATGCGCGCCACATCGCTGATCGGCCAGACGACGCTGCGCAGCATCCTCGGCCAGTCTGACCTCGACCACATCCTGTCGGAGCGGGACAAGATCAACGCCGAGCTTCAGCAAGTGATCGATACGCAGACCAACGCGTGGGGCGTGAAGGTCACCAGCGTTGAGGTGCGTGATCTCGAGCTGCCGCAGACGATGCAGCGGGCAATGGCACGTCAAGCCGAAGCTGAGCGTGAGAAGCGGGCCAAGGTTATTCACGCCGAGGGCGAATTCATTGCCAGTCAGCAGCTAGCGAATGCCGCGGCCGTGATCGGCAGCCAACCGGCCACCCTCCAGCTGCGCTACCTGCAAACTTTGACGGAGATCGCCGCCGAAAAGAACAGCACCATCGTGTTCCCACTGCCGCTCGAGCTCCTGCAGGGTTTCCTGAAGCTGACGGCACCGACACCGACAGACGTGAACGGCAACGTGCCGCGTGTGCCGACAGTGTCATCATGACCGCCATTGCTCCTCCTGGTGTTGTTGCCGACGAGCCAGACGAAGAAGCGAGCGCGATCGAGCGTATGTTGGATGACGGTGCGCCTCTCGGCGCGCCACGTCGTATGCGCAAGTCGCGCTGGGCGCCGGTCCAACTGCAAGAAGAAGCCACCGCCGAGGAACGCGCCGAGCGGCGGCGCATTGCCAGGCGTGTCTTTCGCCTGTACTGCTTCGCCTGCGGCCGCTCGAGTGAAGTCTCGGTAGCGCCCGCGCGTGCGGGTCGCTGTGTCCATTGTGGTGGCACGATGCTCGTCGAGCCGACGACCGAATAGCCGCGGCTGCTTACGCCTCGTGGGTGAGATGAAAAAAGTTCATGACTGAGCGCCGCTCGCCGCTAGATACTCGAGATTAGCTCGGTGGTGGGTGGTGCATCAGCGTGGGTGCGGAGGCGGTCGGCCCCAAGCGCATACTGGTCGTCGACGACGAGCCCGGCGTTCGACGACTCCTGAACGACTTGTTCGCCGGCGAAGGCTATGTGGTGAGCGAGCCGGGCGATGGCGTTGCGGCGCTCGACCGCGTCCGAGCCTTCCGTCCGGATGTCGTGGTGCTCGACTTGATGATGCCAGTCATGGACGGCTGGACGTTTGCCGCCGAGTGCCGTCGAATCAACACTGATCGCGACGTGCCCATCATCGCGATCAGCGCAATGTTCGAACTGCAAGGTGCCGCTGGTGCGCTGCGCGCGCTCGGTGTGCGCGCGTGTCTCAGTAAGCCGTTCGACGTCGGCGACATCCTGTCGCTCGTCGCGGCAGTTGTCTGAGGGTCACGGCTACGCTGGACGGCGAAGGTCATGCAGTGCATGCAGGATGTGAATCACATTGCGCAGATTGACGCGGTCCACTTCAGATCGAAACAGCTTGTCGACGACGAGCACTCGCTGCGACGCCGGGTGGGCGGTGAGTTTGTCCGCGGCTTGGAGCACATCGCCGATCTCTAGGGGCGGGCACATGGCGGCGAGGGCGTGCGCCATGTCCTCGCTGAGCCAACTCGCGGAAATCCGCCTGCTACACATCCTGGGCTCAGTCTAGACATGGTCTTGACGTTCGTCATGATCCAACTTCACGACCCATCTGAGTGGATCACAAGCCTCGGCGAATTTGACAGGTTGGCCCGCGCCTTGCTGTAGTGTCTACTGTGGGTCATCCTGAGCCTGAGGGCAAACCTCGGGCTGCGCACTGGCCGCCGCGCGGGCCGGTTCGGCTGCTGCTCGTCCACGAGCGGCCGACTATGGCCGATCTAATCAAAATGACCCTCAATCACGGCGTCTACATGACCCGCTTAGCCACCACGGTGGCCGCGGCCGCGGCGGTGCTGGATGAGTGGCAGCCGCACCTCGTGATCTTCGATGCCGACCTCGATGGACCCCAAGTCATGCAGCAGGTGGCGGCCAGAGCCGCTGGCGGCGCCCGCTTGCCCGCGATTGCGCTCACGCGACGCGGCGACCTGCGTTCGAAACTGGCCGCGTTCGACTGGGGCGTTGACGATATTCTGACGGTCCCGTTCGCGCCCGAGGAGCTACTGGCGCGGGTAGTCGCCGTTCTCAGACGTTCGTACAGCGACGCGGTCACCTTTACGCCGGTCATTCATCTCGGCGAGCTCGAGATCGACATCCTCAATCGCACGGTGCGCGTGGGCCACTCGGAGCTCCATCTCACGTCGCTCGAGCAGAGCCTGCTGTACCTGCTGGCGGCCAACGCTGGTCGCGTGGTCACGCGCGAAGAGATCCTCGACACGCTCTGGGGAGTCGACTACGTCGCCGAGAGCAACGTAGTGGATCGCCAGATTCGCAATCTCCGGGCGCGGCTCCAAAATGACTGGAAACGTCCGCGATTCATCGCCACGATCCCCGGCCGCGGCTACCGTTTCCTGCCGACCAGCGCCGAGGACGTGGAAGCGCAAGAAAGCTGAGGACTTACTCCGACGGCTCGAGCAGCATCGTGCCGCCGCACACTTGGCAGCGCGGAGCGTAGCGCGACGCGACCTCGACGTCCGTTGCGCGGCCGCAGGAGACGCAGTACACGCGATAGCGTATCTGGACTCGCTTGGTCGGGAACGCGGGCATCACTGGCTCTGGAGGGGCGCTCTGGCGCGTGGAGCGCGGCGGGCGGCCGGGCCAGGCACAGGTATAACAGCGCAGGGCGCTCAAAGACTTGGGGCCCCCGCATTGCGGACACGGACTGCAGACGTGGTGCTCCGCGTCTTTGTGTCCACATATCGGACAGGCAGTGGCTGTGATCATGTTCCGTCTTCCTGACCAGGCGCTGACGGGTATGCCTGCAAGCCTTCGCCCAACTGGGTCATCAGCGCACCCAGAGCCGAATGCGTCATCTGACGCCGCCGGCGCTGTTTGGCCGTCAGCCCCGGACGATCCTGCAACGCCTGAAGCACCCACGGCAGCACAGAATGGAGCTCGCGAGCGTCCGTAACCGAGAATGCGACCTGGATGTGTTCGCGCTCGGCGGCCTCCGCCGCCGATGTCGCGGGGACGGTCACGAGGACACTCCATCAGGAAACACGACCCGTTCATCGTCACGGTGCGAATCACGGCTGGCGAGCAGTCGGGTGGGCGCTGACATGGTCGGCATGACTGCGCTGCGCGAAGTCAAGACAATGGCGCCGCCATGTTCCACGTGTCCTGCGCCCAGGATCAGCTCCGGGTGGAGGTCGAGGTCTTCAAATCTGCGCGGATGAATGCCCCTTGCGGTCGCCGGCGCCGGATCGAACACCCGGAAGTAATCGACCGACCGACCGGAGTACGAACCTCGGCGTTGGAGGACGGTCAGTGTGTGCGGATCGAGATCGTGCGTCCGCCGATCGTCGACCAGCGCCTGAACAATAGACGTAGAAAATTCAGGACGTCGGGAGCGCCGTAGAAAGTCGAACATCGGGAGAGTCCTTTCCGTTTGCGTTGCCGACGCGTTCGAGGCAGCGCGGGCACATGTGCTCGGGTGGCGCAGGCGCCGCCTCCGCGTGAGTTTCTGATAGACGTGTGCCCTGGCGCGGTTCGCCGCACATTGCTCGGCCATGAGTACCGTGCTCGTTTATGGGAATGATGTGCCAGAGTTCGCCGGAGCGATCCTGGCGATACGTGGAGCTGAGCACCGTGCTGGCTCGCGCGACCATCACGGGCGCGGCCACCGGCTGATCCAGCAAAGCGAGCGGCAGACGAATCTGGCTCACTGGGCCGCTGCCAGGCTGCCAGTCGACAATCAGGTACTGATTCCACTCGACCTGGGCCTTCACAAATGACCGGCCCGGCCAGTGCTTGTCGACATAGGCTGCCGCAAGGGTCGTCTCGTCTCGCGTGAGCTCACGCGTCTGTGGATAGTGGGCGCGTCGTCGCATGTCCTGTCCTCCGTTGTGCGGTTAATCGCGGCGACGCTCAGAACAGCTTAACGGCGCCAGGCAGCAGGCCCAGCACCCACGCGGCGAGCACCAGGAGCGCGAGCGCGATGCTGCCTTTCATCGCAACGTCGGCGACGACGAGCATCCGATCGGCAGACGCGAGATACGCGGCAACGCCCGCTGCATACGGCGCGTCATCAATCGATTGCGCAGGCGGCGGTATAACGGCTGCTGCCGTCGCTACGCGTGCGTCAGTCATAGAGAACTCCTCTACGATCGCGCTCGGCGTCTGCGCGACGACTCAACTCGAGTCGGGTCCTGCGGGAGTAAGCAGATGGCACCAGCGGCTGTGCTGGGCCTTATCGTCAATACAATGCCTTCTGCGGAGGCGCCGGTCTCCCTACGTGCGGAACCGTGAACAGTGTATCACGCGCGTCACGCGTGCCTGGGCTTTACTTCTTCTTGGGCCCCTTGTTCTCCATTGGCGGCTTCTTGATCGCGGCCTTGGTCTTATTGCCACCCTTTTTGGACATGCCCATCTCCTTTCACGTGCTCGTCACGGTGCCTGGCTCCGCCAGGCCAAAAATGCGCTCCAGCGCGGATGCGTCCAGGCTTTCCTGACCAATGAGCTCGCGCGCCAATCGTTCGAGCAGATCGAGATGGGCCCGCAGAATAGCGCAGGCACGCGCAAAGCCCTCGTCCAGAAAGCGTCGAACTTCCTCGTCGATCAATTCACCAACGTGCTGCGAGTAGTCTCGCTGCTCGCCAATGTCGCGGCCGAGAAAAATCATCTGGTGCTTGCGACCGAACGCCACCGGGCCAAGCCGTTCGCTCATACCGAATTCCTTGACCATGCGCCGCACAATGGCCGTCGCACGCTCGATGTCGTCACGCCCGCACGTACTCGATTCGCCGAACACGATGCGTTCGGCCGCGTGTCCGCCAAGACTCGCCGTGACGGCGTCGATGCACTGACCGCGTGTGTTGTAGTAACGGTCCTCGGTGGGCAGAAAACGCGTCGTGCCGAGACGCAGTCCGCGCGGAACGATGCTGATCTTGTGCACGGGATCGTGGTGCGCCAGGAAGCGCGCAACGACGGCGCGGCCACTCTCGTGATAGGCGGTCAGCTCCTTCTCGCGGACGGACATGACGGTGCTCGTTCGCTCGGGCCCGGCGCTGACGCGATCGATCGCTTCCTCGAGCTCGGCCATGCCGATGGTGCGCTTGTCACGTCGAGCCGCCAGGATCGCGCCCTCGTTGAGCACATTGGCCAGATCTGCACCTGAAAAACCAGGCGTCTGACCTGCGACCACGTCCAGTGCGACGTCCGCCTCGAACGGCTTGCCACGCGCATGGACGTCCAGGATTGCCTTGCGGCCGCGTACATCCGGCGCGGGGACCATGACCACGCGATCGAAACGGCCGGGGCGCAACAACGCCGGATCGAGCACATCCGGGCGATTGGTCGCGGCGACGACGATGACGCCAGCGTGATCATCGAAACCATCCATTTCGACCAGGATTTGATTGAGCGTCTGCTCGCGTTCGTCATTGGCGTTGCCGACTCCGGCGCCGCGCTGACGGCCGACCGCGTCGATCTCGTCGACGAAGACAATGCACGGCGCACTCTTGCGCGCATTGAGGAACAGATCGCGGACTCGACCGGCACCCACGCCGACGAACATCTCGACGAACTCGGAGCCGGAAATACTGAAGAACGGGACGTTGGCTTCGCCTGCCACGGCGCGCGCGAGCAGCGTCTTGCCAGTGCCTGGCGGACCGACCAGCAGGACGCCGCGCGGGATGCGAGCACCGAGCTCGACGAACTTGAGCGGCTCGCGCAGAAACTCCACGACCTCCTGCAGTTCCTGGCGCGCCTCGTCAACACCCGCCACGTCCTGAAACGTGATCGGGTCCGCGTGCGGGCGCACGATTCGGGCGCGGCTGCGACCGAATGCCATCAACGCGCCACCCGCCGCATCGCCACGGCCAGACCACCTGCGCCAGACGAAGACCATCACGGCGCCGAAGAACAGCAGCGGCACCAGCAGCGGCAAGAAGCCCAGCCAGGCTGGGGGCGGCGGAGCGACCGCGTACCTGACCTGTGCCAGCTCGTCGGGTGACACGCCGAGGCGTGGCAGCACCTTCAACAGTCCGGTCGGACCCGTGTAGTAGCTCAGCAACGCACCAGAACGTGTGGTGACTTCGCCACCCGCTTCGGATTCGCGGATCTCGACGATGTCGCCGCTACGGACGCGCTGCGCAATCTCGGTGAGCGTGGCCGGGCGCACATCGCGACCGCTCGTCGGTCGGAAGATCACGAAACCCGCGATGGCCACGAGCAGGACCAGCGGCAGCGTCGTCAGCAGGAGGCGACGTTGTCGCACTTCGAACGGGAGCTTCACCGTCGTCGCCCGTTGCCCAGGGCAGGATCGGCGTAGCGCTGGCGAGCATCGCCGAGCAGCTCAGTGGCAGGATGCCCTTGCCACGCGTGGGGCAAGTCGGGACCAGGTCGTGGTCCCATGTCAACGTATTCCTCGCGGTACTTGCGCATGAGCTGCTCGCGGCCTCCAAAGACCCACACGAGCAACGCGCCGTGGGCGCGGCCGGCGGTTTTTTCGATCGTGTGTTCGGTTACCCTGAGCACGCTCGCGGCGAACTCGAGGCTGACGAGGTTACGGCCCGTGAACAGCGCGTCCCGATCCCATTCCTCGTCGATGTAGTGCCGTGGCACGTTACGGCGGATCCCCCGGTTCGACGCTCCCAACCGGCGGCTCGCGATCGAGCGGGACGAACCGCCGCGGCAGCCCAGTGGCGCAGGTATAGCACCGCCCAGGCCAGATGATCGGCTTGTGACACTGCCGACAGCGCGTCGTCGATTGGCTGTGCTCACCGGTCACGACAACGGCCCCGTTTCGATCGGCCGGTCGCGGGCCGCGCATCAGCCCCCGCCGGCTATGCTGAAGGCGCGCTGGGCCTCCGCCATGTCACGCCGACATCGGCGATCATCGCGCGGTGCGTTGTGGCGGCGCGGCAATCAGTACCGCCCGCGTCCGCCAGAGCGGCCGCCGTACCCACCGCCGCGGCTGTTGCCGCCGCGCTGCTGGAAGCAGTCCGAGCAGTAAACTGGCTTGTCGCCGCTCGGCTGGAATGGCACCTGGGCCTCCTTGCCACAGCTCGAACACGTTGCGCTGAACATCTCGCGCGGCGCACGGCTGCTGCTGTAGCCGCCACCCGAGCCGTACGAACTGTAACCACCGCCGCCGCCGCCGCCGGCATCGCGCTCCGCCTTGCGCTGGGCACGACAATCGGCACACCGACTCGGCTCGGAATAGCCGCGCGCGGCATAAAAGTCCTGCTCGCCGCTCGTGAATGTAAAAGCCTGACCGCAGTCGCGGCAGGTCAATGTGGTGTCGGCCGACATCTTTAGACGGTCCTCCTCAGGAATTCGATTGCCCCGCTGACAAGGGCAGTCGCACGCGCAGGATCCGTCACGACGAGGCGATTAGGCGACAGCGAAACGTGCCAGCGCCGCAAGTATGCCACACCATGCTCGGCAATGGGGCCATGATCTGGCGTCGCGGCCGTCCGTGCGGTCGGCAGGCAGACACGTGGCTAGGTCGCGGCGGCGCGTGTTGACAGGAGTTGCGCGTGCGCGACCCCATTCGTTGCCCGGCGATTCGGCACCTGCTTGGCGGCAAGCTCGCCGCAGATCATCGCCGTTTCCCACAGGACGAATCGGTTCAGCACCCAGATCGTGTCAGGCGTCCCCAGATCCACGTCCGACAAGTCGATGGCCGTGCGCAGATCCGCTGGAGTCAGTTGTGCGAGCAGGACATCCGTCGCGCCATGAACGACTTCCGCATACACGCGCACACTGGGCAGATCCCACGGCACTAACTGGCTGCCAGTCCAGGCACGCGTGAACAACGGCGGCTTGGCGCGCAGCAGCAGGTTGACGGTAATATCTTCGACGCACAGTGTGTGGACGTACAGCGACAGGATCTTGCGGTGCACTGCCGGCCTGTATCGTGCGCGCAGCATTCCCTCGGTGACCTGTTCGTCGAGGAGTTGATGCACCTGGTGAATCTGCGAACGCAGTAGCGCGAGCGCGTCGGCATCAGGCCCGCGAGCCGGTGCGCGCACACCGGACTCGCCTCCCACGGCCGTCATACCTCATCGTGGACGCACGACCGCCGCGGCGTCATGAACTTTTTTCATGCGGCCAAAAGGCAACCAGATTCGACCGGCCTGGATGCGCGCCGTGCGTTGCAGGTCTGCTTACCCAAGCTGGAATCCGTTCATAACGCGCATCAACGGAACACCTCGGACCGGCGAACGCTTGGATGTCCGGCTCGAGCCACCGGGCGGGATGAGCATCACCCTGCACCCGACCCTGTTGGAGGTGGTGCCCAACCATACGCTGCGCTGGCTGGGGCGACTGGTGCTGCCAGGCATCTTCGACGGCGAGCATCACTTCATGCTCGTGTCGCTCGGCGCCAACCGGACGCGGTTCGTGCAGCAGGAGCGCTTCACCGGACTACTCGTCCCGGCGTTCGCGTCGAGTCTCGACAAGCACACGCTCGCGGGCTTCCAGGCCATGAATGCGGCGTTGAGGACGCGCGCGACCAGTGCGCCGGCTCAGCGGGCGGCGACAGCCGTGGCCTGAATCGGCAGCCGGCCGGTGGCTGTCGTGCCCAGGCCGCGTATGGAGCTCACTTCGAATCCGAGCCAGCCATCCGTAGCTGCGAGCTCCGCCCATTCGTTGGGCTGAACCAGCGTGACCAGGCTCGTCCAGCCCGCTCCGTCGGGCTGATAGATGGCGGCTTCGCCCTCCGAAATCAGCGTGACGCCCATTGCGTCGCGCAGGTTGAACTGGTGCGCCACCAGGATGGTGTTCGTGGTCTCGGGCGGCGGCGTCGCCAGCAGGATACGGAGCGCCTCGAGCCGGCGATCGCGTTCGGCAATCGTCAATCCCGAGATACTGGTCAGGTCACGGGTTGGCGCTGCCCGACCAAACGCCAGCCACGCCGTCTCCAGCGTGCGGCAGAACTGGCTGCTGAACACATCGCCAATCGGGATCGCGAGCGTATGCATCGCTTCGCCGATCGCTGCCGCCTGGGCGCGGCCGGCATCGGTCAGATTACGCTGAGTCGCGCAGTTGTCGAGGTTCACCAGGTCTGAATCGACCTGCGAAAAGTCAGTCGACGCATGGCGGAAATAGATCACGAACCCGCCCCGGCGCAGTCGTTCGACGAGCGATGACTCAGCCGGCGCATCAACGACAGGCGCCTCTTGCGCGCTGCTCGCCGGCACGGTGAGCAGCAGCAGCAGCAGCGCGAGCGCCACGAACAAGATCGCGAGGCGTTGCATGCCCATGCGGTCGATCCTACAGGTCATGTGCACGGTTCTCGCCATCGAGTCAACAGGCATTCCGATTGGCCACCGTTGTGGCGGCTTCGCCCGCTGCACAACCTGCCGCGTCGAGTTTCAAGCTGGGAGCCGGACACGATGACCAAGGCAGAGTACGCGATCCTCTCGACGCGCGAGTCTTGGACAAGCCCGGCTCTCGTGCCAGATCGTGTGCGACCACGATATGTCCGTTCGCCCACTCTTGACCAGGAACAACAACCGGAGTGCGATACGACCGGCCCGCCGCCTGAGCCAACGGTCACACCAGAAGGGGCCTGGTTCCCGAGATCCGAAGTCGCAAAAGAGTTGCCCCCATAGCTCCATCGTGCGCCGGATGGCGGCCGCGCGTCGCGCTGGGCGAGGATGGCTCCACCCTTCACGCCGCGGCGCGCCGCCACCTTTAGTCACTCCGGGGTGGAGCGATATGGAGTTCGCGCAAGCGCGATTGGAGGACCGCGTCGATCAGCCGTGGGCCCTCGAGCTGCGCGCAGCGGGCCTGCGTGTGCCCGAACAGGTGGCGCTGCGCCGGGCAGCTGCACCTCCGACGTGCTTCGACCGGAGCTGAGTCAGCGCGGCACCGCGTGATTCCCGGAACGAATTTTCGTTGGCAGTCGCAAGCCTGCGGGCTCGCTCCCCAGGGCTAACTCGCCCTGGACCTCGCGCACCGAGTGCCTTGGCGTCACTTCCCACGATACTGCTGACTCATCCGCAACCGCGGACGATAGAGGATGATCTGTTACTCGGGGAAGGTGATGCGCACGCTCATGCCTGGCCGCAGGTCGGGCGCAGTGCCGCCCAGGTCGATGCTGACCGGGTAATGTTGATCGCCAGTCGCGTTGGTTTGCGGCTGCAGGGCCACGGACAGGATGCGGCCGGTCAGCTCGCGCCGATCAAGCGCATCGATGCTGAGACCGACGGTCTGGCCGGGCCGCACATGGCCAATCAGGAACTCGTCGACGTCGGTGGTCTCGACCTGCAGGCGAGTGAGATCGGCGATCAGGAGCACGCCCGCGCCGGGCACCAGCGTGTCGCCGGTGTGCGCGAGCAGCCCGGTCACCGTGCCTGAAAAGGGCGCGATCAGTTGTTCAGTGCCGGATGGTCCGCGCATGCGCGCCAGCTCCTGCTGGGCTGTCACTTGCTGGCCGACGTTGGCGGTGACCTCCGTGAGCACCCCGCCGGTCAGCGTGCCCACGCGGGCCTGACCCACCGGTGCGATTGTCCCGTGGGCCACCAGACGCGACGCGGTCGGCGTCGGTGCCGCGACGGACGCCGGTGCTGGCCGTGTCAGGGCATTGGCAGCTGCCATGCCGACGAGGACAAGGAGCAGTACCGGCACGGTCCAGCGGATCCACCGTGGTAGGCGGCTCAATCGGCTGCGCTGCCCAATAGGCGCGTGCCCATCGCGATTCGTGCCTGGCGCCGGTGCGACTCTCATGCCGCCAGCTCGCGCACGTGGCCATCTCGCATCTCGATGCGCCGCCGGGCAGCGGCCGCGACCTCCATGTCGTGGGTCACGAGCACGATGGTGTGTCCGCGCGCGTGGAAGGTATGCAGCAGCTCGAGGACGGTCGCCGTGTCCTCGCTGTGCAACTCGCCGGTCGGTTCGTCGGCCAGAATCAGCCGCGGATGGTTCGCCAGGGCGCGGGCAATCGCGACGCGCTGGCGCTGGCCGCCAGAAAGCTGCGACGGTCGATGCTCGAGCCGGTCGCCCAGGCCGACCTCCGTCAGCAGCGCGGCGGCGCGTGTGTAGCGCTCTGTTGGACTCTGGCCGGCGGCCTCCATCGGCAGCGCGACGTTTTCGATCGCCGTGAGTCCGGTCAGCAGATGAAAGCGCTGGAACACGAAGCCAATCGCAACCAGGCGCAGGTGGGTCCGCTCAGCATCGTTCAAGCGTGACACGTCGCGTCCGTCGAGCTCGACGGTGCCGAGCGTCGGCGAGTCGAGCAACCCGACGATCTGCAGCAGGGTGCTCTTGCCCGAACCAGACGGCCCAATGACTGACACGAAATCGCCATCGTCGATGCGCAGGTCCACGTTGTGCAGGGCCACGACTTCCGATTCACCGACCTGATAGACACGCGTGACGCCATTCAGGACCAGCATGCCTCACGCCTCGCGCAGCACGTCGACCGGGTCGACACGAGTTGCGCGCCGAGCCGGCACCAGCCCGGCGACCAGGCCGAGCCCGAGCGCCAGGGCGAAGACGAGCTCGAACAGACCAGCATCGGCAACGTACAGCGCGTCGAAGCCGAACTGCGGTGCCGCCAGGGTATTGGTCAGACCGCCCAGAAACAGGCTGATCGCTACGCCGATCACGCCGGCCACCAGGCTGATCGCGGTTGCCTCCACGGCGACTGTGGTCAGAATTGTCCGCTGCGGCAGGCCGATTGCGCGCAGCGTGGCGAATTCCAGGCGGCGCGTGGCCACGGAGTGATTGAGCACAGTGCTGACGAACAGGCCCGCGATGCTCAGGGTGAGCACGATCATGATCCAGTAGATGACCGTGCCCGATGCGTTCACTTTGTCGAGCAGGCTGAGCAGATCGTCAAGCGAATACACCGACACCGAGCCGAGGTCGCGAATCTGCTGCATCGCCGCTTGTGGCGATGACGTCGAGACCGCGATGAACGTCAGTAGATCGCCGACGTCAGCGCGCTGTCGAAATGCCGCGTAGTCCATGTACACCTGGGTATCGCCGCTGAACCCATAGCCGAGCCCGCGCAGCTTACCGATGCCGACGATGGTGAACTCACGCCCATTCAGGCGCAGCCCGTCGCCGACGGCGAAGTGCTTTTCCTTCGCGAGGCGGGGACCGAGCACGATCTCGCCCGACCGCCGCAGCCAGCGGCCGTCGTTGATCACCAACTGGTTGGGGATGACCGTGGGATCACCGTCGACGCCCATCACCGACATGATCTCGGTCGGTTGATCCGAGCGACGCGCGCCTTCGAGGTCACGCGTCATGGTGAATGTCATGACCCCGATCGCGGACTGCACGTTCGGCTTGGCGCGCACCTGGGCCAGAACGTGCGCGGCGTGCTTGATCGTGCCGGGCGTATCGCTGGGCAGGATCGGCACCATCGTGCCGCCCTCGGAGACAACATAGACATCAGTGCCCGCCTTTTTGAAGTCGCCCGTGATGATCTCCTGGCGGGCGCTGTTCACGCCGAGCAGGGTCATGCCCATACCCAACGCGATCCCGACGCCGAGCATCATGCCCAGCAGGTCGCGCCAGCGCAGGACCAGGTTTCGGGCTACGAACGGCAGTCCTAGCGGCCAGCGCACCGGGTACGGCGTGGCAATCGGAGCATGGATCGCGACCACGGCGACCTCGATTATGGTCGATTTTTCGTACACTGCCGCGATTCGCTATGTGTCGCAGTATCAAGACGCTCGCTAACTTCGAGCCGCCCGCCACTGATGAAGAGATCCGCGCCGCCGCTGTCCAGTTCGTGCGCAAACTGAGCGGCGCATCGCGTCCGTCGCGCACGAACGTCGAGGTCTTCGAGCGCGCCGTGGACGAAGTCACCGACGCGGCCGCACGGCTGATTCGCGAGCTCGAGACCAACGCGCCGCCGCGTGATCGAGAGGTCGAAGCCCACAAGGCGCGCGAGCGCGCGCGAGTGCGCTATTCCCAGTAAGACAGCGCGCCCCTGAACAGCTCGCGCAGGTCGTCGGGCGTAATGGGGCGCGGCGAGAGCTTGGTCACGCGATGCTGGGGCACGGCGCCTGTGACGAGATCGTCGAGGTGGCTTTCGTCGAAGCCGACGGCGCGCAGGCCGTTGGGCATGCCGGTCTTGCGCATCAGGTCGATCAACTTGGCGGCCAGGATGGTCCCCGCGTCATCATCAGTTGCACCGCGGGTGTCGGCGCCGAGCCATGCCGCGGCCTGCAAGTGCCGTTTTGGTGCGGCCGGGGCTGTCCAGCGGAAGACCGACGGGGCGTTGAGGATGACCGACATGCCGTGCGGGATGAGCGCATGGTCCTTGGGGTAGCCCTCGGGCGAGTAGTCCTTGGCCATCCCTGAGACGGGATAGGACATGCCGTGCGGCAGATGCACGCCGGCGTTGCCGAAGCCGATGCCGGCAAACGTCGCCGCGAGCATCATCTGACTTCTGGCTTCCCGATCGGTCGGGTCCTGCACGGAGCGCACGAGGTACTCGGCGACCATCTTGATGGTCCGCTCGGCCCAGATGTCGCTGATCGGATTCGCGCCCTGGTAAGCCGGGCGCATTTTTGGCTCGTCCGGGGCAGCGCGCTCGTAGTACGGCATGGCCGTGTAGGACTCGATGGCGTGGCTGAGGACGTCGAAGCCCGAGCAGGCGGCGATCATCGGCGGCAAATCGCGCGTGTTGTCGGGGTCGACGATGCCGAGCGTTGGCCGCAATGCGCGGTGGGCGATGCCCGTCTTGGCGTGGATCTCATGCAGATCAAAGATGGCCACCCCGGTCGTCTCGGAGCCGGTGCCGGCCGTGGTCGGAATCGCAATCAGCGGCTTGAGCTTGCCCGGCACGGGCTCGCCTCTGCCGATCGGCGGATTCACGTAGGCCAGGAAGTCGTTCGGATAGGTGGCGTAGAGATTGGCCGCCTTGGCGGTATCCATGCTCGATCCGCCGCCTACGGCCAGGTACGCGTCAAAGTTGCCGTGCTGGGCGAACCCGATCGCCTCTTTGAAGCTGGTATCGGTCGGCTCGACGTGCACACTATCGAACAGGACGGCATCGACGTTCGCCGTCTCCAGCGCATCGAAGGCCGTCATGACCGCCTCAGACGAGGCGAGTCGCGGGTCGGTGACCAGCATCACCCGCTTGGCCCCGAGCGCCCGCAGATCCTCGCCGACCTCACGGGTCGCGCCCGGGCCGAACTTGATGCTCGACGCATCCATGGTGAAGATGGCTTCATTCGCCATGTAAGTCGACCTTCTTAGGTCCTTCCTGTGCTGACGTGCCTCATCAGGATTAGCTGGGCAGTGATGCCGCGTCAAGACTTGGGCGCCCGTTTGGCCTCTTTGGAAGAATTTCTCCACTGCGTGACCGCCGCACTATGGGAGCTTTTAGAAAATTCCGTTCGTTGCGTGACCGCCGCACAATGGCAGCTTTTAGAAAATTCCGTTCGTTGCGTGACCGCCGCGCGCTTTTCGCTCAACCGCGTCCCTCGTGGCGCTACGCGCCGTCGGTCCGCTGCTCGCCCGCGCGCGGCTCGGCAAACCACATGGACACCCACTCCGCTGCGTGAACGCTCAACCGAGAGGTGTGTTGGCTTAGGACCGAGGTCCGTGGATGGTTTTGGCAAAGTCGAGCAACGAGCGGCGCTGCTGCGCCAGCTATCGCCAAGGGCCGCGTGAGATCCGAGGGCACCCGCACCGCGTGATGGGGGCCAGCTTCGCCATCGGCGGCGCGGGACCCGCACTCAGCCTCTCCGCCCGCGCCGGCCGGCTTCGCCATTGGCAGCGCGGGACCCGCATGTAGCGTCGCCTCGCGCGCCGGCCGGCTTCGCCAACGGCAGCGCGGGTTCCGCATGCAGCCTCTCCGCGCGCGCCGGCCGGGTTCGCCATCGGCAGCGCGGGGAGTCCGCACGCGACCTCTCGGCCCGCGCCGGCCGGCTTCGCCATTGGCAGCGCCCGAGGCGCAAGGAGCCTCTCCGCCCGACGGGGCGGGCTTCGCATTTAGGCGGCGGCACGCGTCAGCACACCGCGGAACCCCGAGGAACTCCGTGAGTTGACGTAAGAACCGTCACGGGGGACGTAACAACCGTCACGGGAACCGTCACGCGCTGCCGCCGAGGCCGCGTTCGCCCATGCAACGAAAAAAAGGCCCCGACCCTGTGGCGCTCTTGGCGCCTCGAGGATCGGGGCTGTTGCGAACCGGGCGAGAGGCGAGGGCGAGATCAGGCCGGCAGCAGGACCAGCTTGCGCTGCCTGGCCTCGGACTGCGGCGCCAGGCGCGAGCGGCCGTAGGCCACGAAGACGGCCAGGCAACCGACGACGAAGGGGACCGCAGCCGCGGCGGGCTCGGGCGTCGCCAGGGTGATGATCACGGCGCCGACCATGACATGCGCCAGCTCGATCGCGGCCAGCACGGTCAGCCGCGGGCGAAGGCGCAGCAGGCCGGGCAGGATCAGGCCGAGCGCGCCGAGCGTCTCAGCCACGCCGATGAAGCGGATGAACAGTCCGGGCAGCGGTGTCTGGTCGGCGAGCATCTCGATCGGCATGACCAGCTTCATGGAACCAGCAAACAGGAACATCGCGGCGAGCAGAACCTGAACGATCCACAGGGCGTACTTCACGTTGTATTTCTCCAAATGGTTAAATAAGAGGCCGAAAAAGCTCCGCATGGGCGGGACGAGGTGTCCAGAGGAGGACTTTGAACGTTCGACGTTGGCGAGACGAGGATCCGAGGCTTTCGACGTTCGGCTTGTCGGCTGTGCGGCTCCTTTCGAAGCGTCGTGCTCTTGCGGCTTGGGCCTTGAGTGCGGCTTGGGGTCTTGGCGGCTGCGATGCGTGGCGTTTCGGGCGCGGCTTGCGGTTGTAGCCTGGGCGTTCGAGGCGTCGCGCTTTCGGCGTGTAGGGCTTAGGCAGCGCGGGCCAGGCTGAGGTGCTGCACGCTGCGTCGAGCGCTGCGCAGCTCGGCCGACAGCGCGGCCACATCGAGACCGAGGATGGCCACCGCCAGGCGGCGGTAGGCGGCGTCGCGACTGGCCGGCGCCAGGCGGTAGGTGCGCGGGGTGCCATTGGCGCTGCACGCCACGACGGTCCGCGAGCGGCTTGCGCGATTGGTGGTTTCGGTCTGCATCGGTCTGGTGTCCCTTCTAGCCTGTTATTTTTCCAACTGGCTAATTATCTAATCGGTAGAATAACGCTGCCCGCAAGGTCTGTCAACCCCCGCCGGCAAAATTGCTCGCACACGGTTTTTTCGCGCCCGCCTGTGCCACTCGCGCTGTCCTCGCCCCCGCTGCGCTGGGCGCCATCCGCGGCGGACAGAGACGAGTCATGGGTCGACGCGCGGGCGGCGCACGGGGGACAGTGCCGCTTGCGCTGTCCTCGCCCACGCTGCGCTGGGCGCCGTGGGCGCGGACAGGGATCAATCACCGTTGGTGCACGGGCGGCGCACGGGGGATCGTGCCGCTTGCGCTGTCCTCGCCCCCGCGCTGCGCTGGGCGCCATCCGCGTTGAACAGGGGACCAGTCATGGTCGATCTATGGGAGTCGGCTTCGAAGCACGGCGGCGGGCGGCGGTGGCGTGGAGGCCGCAGAGGCGGCCGGAACGCTGCGGAGGCGAACGGATCGCGGCTAGGCCGACGGGCGGCGGACGGATTTGGGCCAAGGCCGACGGGCGGGTGAGGCTGGCAGACGTGTGGGTGCCGGCGGGCGCGTCTGCGCTAAGGTCCACCAAACGGCAACGAAAAACAACGATGGTGACGATTGACCATGTTCGGGCGCTCGCTTCGACGTTGCCGCGCTCGTATGAGGTCTACATCCGCAAGCGGGTGAAGTTCCGGGTGGGCCAGTGGGTCTATCTGGCGTTCTCGCGCGACCAGACGGAGATGGGCTTTGCCTTTCCTCGCGAATGGCGACCGGTTGCCGTCGACGCGGAGCCGCACAAGTTCTTCATGCCCACTAAGGGCGACCTGCGTTACAACTGGCTCGAGGTGCGCCTGGCGGCGCTCGACGAGGCCGAGATGCGCGAGCTAGTCCTGGACGCCTGGCGCATGGTCGTGCCCAAGCGCGTCGCCGACGAATACGACGCGGCATCAAGCCGTCCGACGCGGATGCGCGTGACCCCGTAACCGAGTGAGCGCGTGACCGTCTTGCCGTCGACAACTGCGCATGACGAAGAAGCGGCAGCCCTGGCAGCCGTACGGGCGGGAGACGCGGCGGCCTTTGCCGCGCTGACGGAGCGCTATCGACGCCCGCTGCAGGTCCACTGCTACCACATGCTCGGCAGCGTCGAGGACGCCGAAGACCTGGTCCAGGAGACACTACTGCGCGCCTGGCGCGCGCGGACCACGTTCGAGGGCCGTTCGCTGTTCAGGACCTGGCTGTATCGCATTGCGACTAACGCCTGTCTGAACACGCTCGAGCGCGCGCCGCGGCGGGTGCTGCCGCAGGACATTGTTCCGTCCGCGCACGGCGAGCCGCGGGCGTCGCCGACGTGGAATACCGAGATTCCGTGGCTCCAGCCCTATCCCGACTACCTGTTGGAGCCGGTGGCGCCCACCGAAGCCGAACCGGATGCTCTCCTGGTCTCACGGGAGACCATCGAACTGGCATACCTGGCGGCGCTGCAGCATCTGCCGCCTCGGCAGCGGGCCATCCTTGTGCTGCGCGATGCCCTGGGCTGGTCCGCCAAAGAGACCGCCACGCTGTTGGAATCTAGCGTGGCGTCGGTGAATAGCGCGCTACAGCGGGCGCGCGAGACGTTACGGGGAAGGCTGCCAGCGTCTCGTCAAGACTGGACGGCCCCCGCCAGCGCGCCGACCACAGAAGAACGCGACCTGTTGCGGCGTTTCATGAGCGCCTTTGAGCACGCCGACAGTGCCGCTCTGGTCGCGCTCATGCGCGAGGATGCGCGCTGGGCTATGCCGCCCGCGGCGTTGTGGTTCGACGGGCGCGCCGCTATCGCCGGCCTGTTCGAGGCATTTCCCCTTGGTTGGCAGGGCGATCTGCGCATGCTGGCCAGCGCGGCCAATCGCCAGCCTGCCGCAGCGGCCTACTTGCGCCTGCATGGCGAGTCCGAGTTCCGGCTCGTGTCACTCAACGTGCTGCGTGTCGTCGACGGTGCTATCGCCGAGGTCACCACGTTCGGGCCGCCGATGGTCGCGGCCTTCCACTTGCCGGCCACGCTGTAGTCTGGCTGGTGACTCGCGCCGGTCGACCGAACGCCGCCGTCAGCGCACGCGGCGCGCGACAGATGTGGGTCTTCTCTAATTTCGAAGAGAAGCGGACACGGCAGACACATGCGTGGCCGGCCTGCAGCGGTAGTGTCCGGGGGGCTCGGCGCGGGCTGGCAAGCGGATGCGGCCGTTGGCCTCCGCGCCGTGCAGACGCTCTCGAAGAGAGCTAGACGCGCGAGGTGGCCGGCGGCCTCTGGAGCCGCGCCCGACATGGACCGATGAGTTTTTGGCGCGTCTGGGTCTAGGTATGCATGGACACTGTGACATCGCGTGACGGGACTCGCATCGCCTTCGACCGAATCGGCAGCGGGGCGCCGCTTATCTTCGTGCTGGGCGCGTTCAACGACCGCGGCACGGGCCAGGGGCTGGCGCAGTGGCTGTCCGACGCGTTTACCGTCTACTCGTACGACCGCCGCGGGCGCGGCGACAGCTCCGACACGCTGCCGTATTCGGTCGACCGCGAGGTGGAAGATCTCCAGGCGGTCATCCAGACCGCGCGCGGCGAGGCAGACGTTTTCGGATTCTCCTCAGGCGCAGTCCTGGCCCTGCGCGCGGCACACCAGGGGCTGAAGATCGGCCGGCTGGCGCTCTACGAGCCGCCACCAACGAACAGCCAGGCGGCGCTGGAGCATGCTGAGACGCTCGCCCAGCTCATCGCCGACGGCAATCGAGGCGATGCCGTGGAGTACTTTCAGCGAGACATCGTCGGCATGCCGGCCGAAGTCGTGGCTCAGATGCGTCAGTCGCCGTTCAGGCCAGCGCTCGAGGCGATGGCGCACACGCTGGAGTACGACATGCGCATCCTCAGCGAACCGCGCGAGGTCGGCAACCTCCAGACGCCAACGCTCATCATCAGCGGCGAGGACAGCATGGGCAGCGACAAGCTCAACCAGGCGGCGCACGCGCTGGCCAATGCACTGCCCCATGCCCAGCACAAGACGCTCAATGGACTGAACCACGACCTGGTGCCCGAGGCACTCGGTCCGGAGCTCAAACGTTTCTTTGGCGCCGAAGCCGCCTGAAGGCGTACGCTCCCGCGGCATGGGCCTCCTCAGCCAACCTGAAACCGTCGAAATTCCTGACGACGTCTGGGCCAGCGATCAGCTCTCGCCGTTCCTGGCCAGACTCGCGGCTGAGCATGGCCCAATCTTCACCTTCGTTCCAGCCGGCGGTCCGCATCGCGGCCAGCCCGTGGTGTACATGGTTGGCCCCGAAGCGAACCGCTTCGTTTTCCTGAGCGGTCGCGAGCACTTCAGCCACGATCTGGGCTGGACACCCGTGGTCGGCGAAACGCTCGGCCACGGGCTGCTCAACATGGATCCGCCCGAGCACACGCGCCACCGTGCGCTCATGAACCCGGCGTTCACCACGGCCTTCATGGCCGCCTACTTGCCGCTCATGCAGCGCGTTATCGCCGAGCGCACCGCCGAGTGGGCCGAAGGCAGCACGATCGACCTGATGACCGAGGCGCGCGAGATCACCTTCGACGTGGCCGCGGCGGCGCTGGTCGGCTTCCGCACCGGGCCACAGGTCGACTGGCTGCGCGAGCGGTTCTACCTGCTGCTGCGCGGTGGTCCGGTTAGCGAGCGCGAAGACTGGCAAACGTTCATCGAGCGCCAGCTCACGGTGCGCGACGAGCTGCAAGGCAAATTGCTCGAGCTGATCGCCGCGCGCAGGGAATCAACCGGCCACGACCAGCGCGCGCAGGACGTGCTGGGCATGCTGGTCAGCGCGCGGGACGACGACGGCCGCAGCCTGAGCGATGAGCAAATGCTGGCGCACGTGAACATCCTGCTGGTCGCCGGGCATGAGACGACGACCACCCTCGGGGCGTGGGTGCTCTATCTGCTGGCGCGGCATCCTGAGTATGCCGCCCGCGTCGATACTGAGCTGGGCGCCGTGCTCGGCGATGGGCCGCTGACCAGCGAGACGCTGCGCAACCTGCCCCTGCTCAGCGCAGCCATTCGGGAGGCCGGCCGCCTCCAGTCACCGGTGCTCCTACTGCCGCGCGGGGTGTTGTCCGACTTCGAATTTGGTGGACGCTTCGTCACCAAAGGGACGCAGGTCTTTCTGGCCATCGCCGCGGGCCATCGGTTGGACTCCGTGTTCGAGGCGCCCGAGCGCTTCGACCCCGATCGCTTCCTGCCGCCACGCGACGAGGATCGCAAGAGTCCGTACGCGCTGGCGACGTTCGGCGGCGGGCCGCGCATCTGCCTGGGCATCAACTTCGCCCAGGTCGAGGTCATGGCGCTGGTCGCGCACGTGCGGCGGCATGTTGCACTGGCGCCCGTCAACGACCGCCCGATTGCACAGTACGGTGGCATTCTGCCCACGTTGCCCGAAGGCATTCAGGTGCGCGTAGCGGAGCGGAGATAACGCGATGCGTATCACCGATCTGAAGTGCGCCGTGATCGGCGACAACCCGATCGTCCGTGTCGTGACCGACGAAGGTATCAGCGGCTACGCCGCGGTGGAGTCGTTCAAACCGTATCTCAAACCGCACGTCCTGTTCTACAAGCCCTACGTGCTCGGGGAGGATCCGACCCTCGTCGAGCGCACGATGCTCAACATTCGCCACCGCGGAGCGTTCAAACCATGGGGCAGCGCGGTCAGCGCGATAGAGATGGCGCTCTGGGATATCGCCGGCAAGGTAGCCGGGCTGCCCATTCACCGCTTGCTGGGCGGCAAAGTGCGCGATCGGGTGCGCGTCTACAACGGCGCGGTGCGCTTCCCGATGGCGGGCTACTCGCCAGATGATTACGCCGAGAACATGGCGCGCATGAAGGCGGCGCCCGAAGGCTTCACGTTGATCAAGCAGGGCATCGGCTTTCACAGTCCGATGCCGCGCGAGGTGCCGGACTTCTTTTTCGGGACTCCGAGCCCAACGGCCCGGCACGGCAATCGCGAGCGCGGTCTACTGACCGAAAAAGGTTTGAAGCATGTCATCGCGTGTGTCGAAGCCATGAAGCATGTGCTCGGCGACGAGATCGGCCTGGCCCTGGACTGTGGTCCCGGCTGGACCGTTCCTGACGCCATTCGACTTGCGCGCGCACTGGAGCCGCTGAACGTGACCTGGCTCGAAGACCTGATCACTGGCGACTACACACCGCACGTGGATGCCGATGTATATCGGGACGTCACCGCCAGCACATCTACACCGATTCACACAGGTGAGCAGATCTATCTGCGCCAGAATTTCAAACAATTGATCGAGAGTCATGCGGTAAACGTCGTAGGTCCGGATCCGTGTGACGTCGGTGGGCTCGCAGAGCTCAAGTGGATTGCGGAGTACGCCGATCTGCACGGCATCTTGATGGCGCCGCATGGCACCGGCGACGGTCTGTTCGGCTTGGCCGCGCTGGTCCAGGTGTGCGCGACCCTGCCGCACAACTACATTGCCTTCGAATATCCGATCGGCCAGCCGACGTGGTGGTACGACATTGTCGAAGGCCTGCCCGATCCGATTGTCAAAGATGGTTTCGTGGATGTCGACGCATGGCAACGGCCGGGCATTGGCATCGAGTTCAACGTCGAGGCCGCCCGGCCGCGCTTGCGCGACGAGGATTTCGACTTTTTCGACTAAGTCACTTCGGTGTAATCGTCAGGCGCAACCGCGGTGCCGTTGGACGTCGACACGTCAATGGATGGTTGCCGGCGACCGTCATGGTGAAGACAGCGGCCGGCTTCGGCTCGGCTAGAGCGCCTGCTGTGTCTGCTGGTCGAAGAGGTACAGATGTTGCTGGTCGAACTCGACGCGGATCGCTTGGTCGTGTGTCCCGTGGAATGACTCGACCATACTGGCGACGAGCAGCGCGCCACCGAGATGGAAGTGGACGAACGTCAGGTCTCCGGTGGGCTCAACCGTGTACAGGCGGGCTGGGAGACCCGTGTCGGCCGAGCCCGGCAGGACGCGCACGTGCCCGTGGCGGATGCCGACGATGACCTGCCCCTGAGTGCTCGCGTGAGCCCGTGCGGCATTGTCTGCTGACAAGGGTAGGGACCAGCCGTCGCCGCGCAGCACGGTCGCGCTGTTGTCAGTGGTCACCTGGGCCGTCAAGAAGTTCATCGCCGGGCTGCCGATGAAGCCCGCGACATACACGTTCGTCGGATGCTGGTAGATCTCCTCGGGTGTCCCAAGCTGCTGCACCAGGCCGCCAGACATGACCGCGATGCGGTCGGCCATGGTCATGGCTTCCATCTGGTCGTGCGTCACGTAGATGACCGTGGATTGCAGCTCCTGGTGCAGACGCTTGATTTCCGCGCGCATCTGAACGCGCAGCTTGGCGTCTAGATTGGACAGTGGCTCGTCCATCAAAAATGCTTTCGGATCGCGCACGAGCGCGCGGCCGAGCGCGACGCGCTGCTGCTGGCCGCCCGACAGTTGGCGCGGCCGCCGCCGCAGGAGTGGCTCGATGCCCAGAATCTCGGCCGCCTTCTTGACACGGCGTGTGATCTCCGCCTTGGGCACGTTGCGCATTTGCAGCGGGAAGGCCAGGTTGTCCTCGACCGTCTTGCTCGGGTAGAGCGCGTAGTTCTGAAAGACCATCGCGATGTCGCGATCTTTGGGGTCGAGATCGTTGACCACTTTGCCGCCGATGGCGATTGTGCCCGAGGTCAATTCGACCAGGCCGGCGACCATGTTCAAGGTCGTCGTCTTGCCACAGCCCGACGGTCCGACCAGGGCGACAAACTCACCGTCCTGGATGGTCATCGACACGTGATCGACAGCGCGCACGTCGCCGTACAACTTGACGACGTCCTGGAGGACGACTTCAGCCACGGGCGCTAGGCCTTAATCGCGCCTTCCGTAAGGGCGCGCACGAAATGTCGCTGCAACAGCATGAACATCAGCACGACCGGGACGGACATGATGAACGCGGCGGCCATCAGACCTGGCCAATTGGTCGCGAACTCGGTGAAAAAGTGCTGCAAACCGACAGGCAATGTGAGCAGGCTTTCACTGTTCAGGAAGGTCAAGGCGTACACGTACTCGTTCCACGCGCCGATAAAGGCATAAATGGCCGTCGCAATGATACCCGGCGATGACAGCGGCATGATGATCAACCAGAACGCTTTGAAGCGCGAGGCACCATCGATGCGCGCCGCGCGCTCGAGCTCCTCGGGAATATTGTCGTAAAAGCCTTTCAACAGCCAGATCGACAACGGCAAACCGAATGTCATATACGTCAGGATGAGCGACGCATGCGTATTGACCAGGTGCAAGGTGCGCATCAAGATGAACAATGGGATCAAGAACACGACGACCGGAAACATGTTGCGCACGAGCACCGCAAAGAACAGAATGTCTCGGCCCGGAAACTGGAAGCGCGAAAACGCGTACGCCGCCGGCACGGCGATCAGCACGCCGAGTGCTGTGGTCGTCTGCAACGTCGGATGCGAAGGGATCCACTCCGGCGGCTGCTGCAGCGCCGCGAACTGACCTTTGAGCGACGTCGACAGCATCCACAGCATCGGCACGACGGCAAACGCCAGCAGCAACACGATCCAAGCGACGCTGAGGACGTCGAGCGGTTTTATCCGGCGTGTAGCGATCATCCGCGCGCCTCGCGGCGTCGCGTCAACGCGCGCACGTAGAAGTAGCCGAACGCGAGCATCACGATAAACAGGATCACCGAGTAGGCCGACGCACGGCCGTACTGCAACGATTGAAAGGCGAGCGTGTAGACCTGGGTAATCCAGATTTGCGACGCATTGGCCGGGCCGCCGCCCGTCATGATCCAGACCAGCACGAACGAGTTCAGGTTGCCGACGAAGAGCAGGATCGTCGTAATCAGGATGACGCTGCGCAGATAGGGCACAGTGACGTGCCAGAAGCGGTGCCACGCATTGGCACCGTCGACGCGCGCGGCGTTCAGCAATTGCTGTGGCACGGTTTGCAGACCCGCCAGCAGCATGATCATCGCGAACGGAAACTCCTTCCACACGTTGGCGATGATGAGCGACGGCATGACCAGGCTCGTCGAGTCCAGGAAGTTGATGTTGGAATCGATCAGATAGAACTCGTACAGCACGCCGCTGATCAGGCCATAGTCGCTGTGATACAGCCAGCGCCAGACGTACGCTGCCGCGACGTAGCTGATGACGTACGGGATCAGCAGCAGGCCTCTGAGGAGTCCACGCCCGAAGAATTCGCGCTGAACCACCAGGGCGGCGCCGAAGCCGATGATAAAGGCGAGCACGGTCGAGCCGACGGCCCAGTAGAACGTGTTCAGGGTGATCGCCCAGAAGGCGCGGTCGGACAGGATCTGACCGTAGTTGCCGACGCCATTGAAGTACCAGTTCGACGAGCTAGGGGGTGTTTCGTAGAACGACAGGTCGATGGTGTAGGCGAACGGATAGCCGATGACGAGGAGCATGACCAGCAGGGCTGGCGCGACCCACAGGTAGTCCGTCCGGTGACGGTTGATCTCGGCGAGCAGGCCGCGGCGCGCCGTGTGCCGGCCCGGGGGTGGGGCGACAACTGGCGCAGGCGCGGCGAGCGGGGCTGTGGAATCTATGGCCATCAGGAGCACGTTGTGATTCCGAGCGAAGCGAGGAATCTCGCCAGTCCGACGTTCGGTTGTCTGCGAATGTCGGGCACGCGAGATCCCTCGCAGGCTCCGGATGACACTGGGCGCTAGGACTTCCGTTGCGCGATCAGCGCCTTGATACTGTTGGCGGCGTCGTCGGCGGCTTCTTTGACGGTCATCTTGCCCGTCAGGGCATTTTGGACCATGTTGGGCACGATGTTGTTCATGATCTCGGTCGACTCGGGGATCACCGGGAACGGCACACCGTACGGCAGCATCGACGTCGTCACATCAAGGAAGTTGATAGTTTCGAGTCGCTGCTTCATACCGTCCGTCTTGAAGCCCTGCAAATTGCCGGGATTCGAGCCAGTCCAGTTACCCGAGTTCTTGACCGACCACTCCGGACCAGTCGTAAACGCAACGAACGCGTTAGCCGCTTTGCGATCCACGGCGTGACCGGTGAAGTTGTCGGCAAAGATGTGGATGTTCGAGCCACCGAACACCACCGCTCGACGCACCGGACCAGACGGCATCAAACCGTAAGCCATGTTGGCGACGACCTCGTCAGCCTTCTCCTTGTCAGCGCCGGTCGCCTTCTTCGCCTTGTCGATCATGGCCGCGTATTCGCTCGGATGGCTGATCTCCATCGCGATCTGCCCCGCGATATACAGATCGCCATTCTCGGTCTGCGTATTGGTCAGCGCCGAGGTCGGCACGGATTTGTCGCGCACGTACATGTCGTGCAGCGCTTGCAGCGCGGCGATGCCGCCTTCGTTGTTGATCAGCACCTTCTGGTACGTCGGATCCGGCTCCGCCTCGTCCAGGGCGCCGCTACCGTAGGCCCACAGCATCGGCATCACACGAAACGGCGTATTGCCCGCGTTGACCCGCGCCACCATGCCATAGCCCGCTTTGCCCGTGGCCTTCTTGATCTGAGCTGAGTACGTGACTACGTCATCCCAGGTCGCGGGCGCCTTTTCGGGATCGAGTCCGCTGTCCTTGAAGACCTTCTTGTTCCAGATGAAGGCCATCGTCTCGTTGTTGGTCGGGATGCCGTACAGCTTGCCGTTCCAGGTCACCGACTTCATCGCGCCGGTCCAGAAGTCTTCCTGCTTGAAGCCGAAGTCCGCGAGCTTGATCTCGGCCAGTTGGCCTTTGGCCGCGAATTCGACGCCCCACAGGATCGGCATGCGCGCCACGTCCGGCGCGGCGTTGCCCGCGGCCGCCGTGCGGATCTTGTCCAGCATCTGGTTGTAGTCCAGGTTCTGGACGCTCTCGCCCGACACCATCGGGATGTTCGTGTAGGTGCCTTTCCAGGCCTCCCACAACGCCTTGTCGTTGTCGACTTCAATCTGCGGTGACGCCTGATTCGGGCCGACGTACCAGTAGCTGACCTGGCCCTTGTAGTCGAGTGGCGTGACCTTGGCCAGGTCGCCCTTGGTATCGACTTTGAGTGTGCCCGCCTGGGCGCGGATCGTTTCGGGGTTCCATTCGGCGGTGCTGATGCCGGTGCGCGTCGCGGCGGTTGGCCCAGCTGTCGCGGCCGGCGCGGGCGCGGCGCTCGTTGGCGCGGCGGCGGCCGGCGGCGCACTGGTCGCAGCGGGCGCTGGCGCGGTGGGCTGCGAGCTGCGACCGCAAGCGGCCAGCAGCGGTAGCGCCGCCAGTGTTCCGGTTCGAACCAGGAACGACCGTCGGCTGAGGTTGGAAGTCGGTTCTGGCATGCGTACGCACTCCTCAGGGCCTAGCGGCCACTACTTTCATGGTAAGCCGTACAGCCTGGTGAGGTCGGCGAAGCGATGCGAATCGAGCGCGCGACCAGCGAGGCCAGGGAAGTCAGGCTGGTAGCGGTGCGCGCGAAACAGCCACGGTCCGTACCGCCCGCGGTTGAAGGTCTGGACTGGGTTGATCCACTCCCACACCACCTCCTGACGCGGTGTCACCTCGAAGACCCGACCTGAGGTGCCTTCGCACACCAGCACATTGCCATTGGGCAGTCGCTCGGCGCCCGAAATGTGGCCGCTGAAGAACTGCTCAGGCGGGTCGCCGGTGTACTCCCAGACGACCTTGTTGGTCGCCGGATCGATCTCGACGACGCGTGAGAACGGCAGGCCGACGCGGTGCAAGCCGTTGTCAAAGACCTGGACGGTGCCGCTCGGCAGGGCCGTGGCGTGGTGCTGATGCGAGGTCTCGGGACTGCCGTGTTTCCAGCGCAGGCTGCCGGTGGGGCGTTCGACGATGCCGATGCGGCTGTTGGTGCGGCACGAGAACACGACCTGCCCGTCGGCCGTCACGGCCAGGCTGTTGAGGTGGGTCCACTCCCAACGCTGTTCGAGCGGGCAGATCGGATCTTGGTCAGGATCGAGCAGCCGCCATAGCTGGATCCGATCGACCTCCGTCCCCTGGGCGTCGATCTCGAGAATGTCGTCGGAGAGCATCGGCGGGAAGATCTCGCCTGGCCTGCGGACGCCGCCTTTGACCTGGCTCGCTAGCTCGGCGGGAATCTCGACCCACGTCGCGATCAGGGTGTGGCCGTTCTGCAGGCGGACAAAGTCGTGATGCAGCGTTTCGTTGCGGTACTCCCATACTGACTGGCCGTCCCAGTTGAGCTCGCGCAGGTGACTGGCACTGCCGCCCAGCCGCCGTATGTGGCGCTCGAAAGGTGGCGGCGGTTGGTCGAAAGGCGTCTCGGGCGGCGGCGGCAACGACGTATCAGTGCACAGCGCAAGCAGGATGCCGCTCGGTAACAACTCAGCCTGAAAGACACGGAAGCCAGGTTGGTACCAGCGCTGGACGATGCGCCCCTCCATGTCGAGTAGCAGCGTGGCGTCGCCACCGAGCGGCGTGACCAGCGTGTAGCCCTTCCACGATCGCGCAGGACTATGGAACGTGAGCCCAGTCTGGCGCCGCACTGACCAACCCACGTGTGACCTCAGCCGAGACCTGAATCGTACGGCGTTGACCGCGTGCGCAGGCGCGGCGTAGAGTTCGCGGCGTTGTTCCAGCAACAACGACTCGGACTCGCCGAGGCAGAGCGCGCGCGCGACGCCATCCTCGCCGCCGTAACCAGGACCGACAATCCAATCGCGCTCGCGATTGCCGACGAGCACGGCCAACCCATCCTGCTGCTGCGCCAGGACGGTGCACCTGTGCGCATGCTCGGTCGGGCGCGCGCCAAGGCGTATACCGCCGCGACGCTCGGACTCGATACTGTCGTCTTCCGCGATGAGCACGTCAAAGCGAAACAGCGCACACTCGAGGATTGGGGCGATCCGATGATCACCACGCTCCAGGGCGGGCTCACGATCAAAGCGGCTGGCGAGGTGGTCGGCGGCATTGCGATGAGCGGCAACACCACGCTCCGCGACGAGGCCCTGGCCAGAATCGGACTCGAGGCGATGGGCCTGGCGCAGTGATCGAGCAGTTGTCGGTCAGCCTTTCGGAGGCCCGCTTGGCCGTAGACGCTGTGCTCAGCGCCGCGCGCGCTTCGGAGACGCTCGCCGTGGCTGTTGTCGACGGCAGCGGCCATGTGGTCTACCAGGTGCGCCAGGACGGTGCTTCTTCCGTCGACGTGCGGAATGCCGAGCGTAAGGCGTACACGGCCGCCTTCATTGGCCGCGACACGGCGCTGTGGCGACTGCAGATCTTGCACGACGGCCGAACCGTTGCTGACTGGGCCAATGCAAACCTGACGACGCTTCATGGCGGTTGGACGTTGCGCCGCGCCTCGCAGGTGATCGGCGGGCTCGGAGTGTGTGGCTCAGGCAACGAGGATCGTGACGAGGTACTCGCTTTACGCGGGGCCGAGGCTTTGGCGCAATTGGCAGTCGACGAGTGGCGCAAGAAACGGGATCCGCGGCCGATCCGCGAACGGGGTGGCGCGCGTGTCTGAGCGCAGCGTCTTCAATCTGCCCGGCTTGTCGCCCGAGGGCGCCGTTGCGCCCGACCTCGTCAGGGCTGGGGGTCTGTTCTTTACCTCTGGCGTCCGCGGCGTTGACCTTGCGTCTGGCAGGCTGCCTGACGACCCGGCGGAGCAGTTCCTCAACGCGTGGCACAACCTCGCCGCACTGGTCTCGAGCGCTGGCTTGAGCCTGGACAACATCGGTCTGGTGACCAACTTCATCGACTCGCAGGAGTACCGCGCGCATATCAATCAGGGCTGGCTCGCGGTCTTTCCTTCGAAGTCTGACCGGCCGGCGCGCAAGACGACGTCGTATCCGCTGCCTGGCGGCGTGGGCGTGGAGCTTCAGGCTTTTGGTGTTATCGATCAACGCCGCACATGTATTGAAGTTCCTGGGCTGACCCATCGGGACCCGTTGCCGAACGCCGCTCGGCTGGGTGACTATGTGTTCACGTCGGTGATCGTGCCCTGGGACTTGCGGACGTCTGAGCCTGTTATTGGCGAGGATGCCCAGACCGACCAGTGCTTCGACAACATGCGCGTCGTGATGGAGGAGGCCGGCGGCACTATCGACGACGTCGTGCTGCAGTGGGTTTACCTGAATGACTTCGCCTACCAGCCGTACATGGTCGACGTGTACCTCGAGGCGTGGCCGATCGGCCAGTATCAGGCGGCGCGCAAGACGTTCCGCTATCCGATGGGCGGCCAGATCCAGATCCAGTGCATTGGTCGCATCGGCGCCGGGAATCGGTCGAACCACGAGATCCCTGGCCATGGGCACCACGACCCGATACCGATGGGCGCGCGCATTGGTGACCTGTATGCCTCCTCGGGCGTTTCGGGCGTCGACACCGCTGGACCAGACAAGCTGGAGCCAGTCGAAGGCGCTGCTGGTCAGGCCCACTTCGGCCTGCGGAACGTCGTCACACTGGCCGAACAGGGTGGCATGAGCGCCGACGACATCGGCCACATCACCGTGCTTGTTCAGGACCACGCTGACGTAGCGCACGTGGACCGCGAGTGGCGCGCGATATTCCCCGATCTCGGCAATCGGCCTGCCCGCCAGGTGATGCAAATGGGCCTCCAGCGCCGCTCGCGCGTGCAGTACCACATGCTGGCCGCGCGGTAGGCCACCGCACTTTTCGCGAGGCACGGGGGCGGGCTGCCCCGAGAGCGGTCGCGTGCCTGGCGGCTGGGGGGCGAAGCTGAGGGGTGATGCGTAGCTGGGTGGCGGGGCACCGGGTTTTGTTGTGGATGTGCGTGCTGATCGCCGTCAACCAGTTGGGGTTTGGGTCGGTGGTGCCGGTTTTGCCGTTGTATGCCAGCAGCTTTGGGGTGTCGCCGGCGGCGATTGGGCTGACGGTGGCGGTGTATGGACTGGCGCGGTTTCTCCTGGCGGTGCCGGCGGGAAGGTCGGCCGATCGGCTCGGTCGGCGCGGGACATTGGCGCTGGGCGGCGCGGCGACCGTGCTGGGCAACGTGGCATGCGCTATAGCGCCGAACTACGAATTGTTCCTGGGGGCGAGGTTCCTCGCCGGCGCCGGCGCGGCGCTCACGCTCACGGCCGCGCAGATTGTCCTCGCCGACATCACGCAGCCAGCGGAGCGTGGCCGAGCCATGGGCCTGTACTCAGGGGTGTTCGCATTCGCCGTAGGCGCCGGGCCGTTTCCAGGCGGCATCCTGGCCGAGCACTTCGGTCTGCAGACGCCATTTCTGGCCTACGCGGCGCTGGGCAGCGTGGTGGCGGTGCTGGCCTGGCTGCGGCTGCCGGAGACCGGCCACAGCACGAGCGCCACCGCTGCAGCACACGGTGCCGCGGCCTTGCCGCCGTTCGGTCAGCAGATTCGCCTGCTGGGCAACAACCAGGCGTTCTTGCTCATTAGCCTGATCAGCTTCGCGGCGGCCGTGGCGCGCACGGGCGCGTTGTTCAACGTGGTGCCGCTGCTGGTACGAGACAAATTACAGCTAGCGCCAGATCAGATTGGCCTGGGGCTGAGCCTGGTGAGCCTCGGTGCGCTCGTGCTGGCGTATCCGTCGGGCGTGCTGGTCGATCGCTTCGGCCGTAAGTCCGTCATCGCGCCGGCGACGCTGATCTCGGCGTTGGCGACGGCAACGTTCGCGTTTGCGCCAACGTTCGCCTGGTACCTCCTGGCGTGCGGCGTCTGGAGCATCGCTCTGGGCATCAGCGCCGCGGCGCCTTCGGCCTACGCGGCCGACACGGCGCCGCCCGGCATGAACGCAGCGGTGATGAGCACGTACCGCATGCTGTCCGACGCCGGCTACGTCATCGGCCCAGTGGCGTTGGGCGTCATCTCGGACGTATCGGGCGCGCCGGCCGCGCTCGCACTGGCCGGCGGCCTGCTCGGCATCAGTGCACTGCTGTTCGCCCGTTTCGCGCCGGAGACAGGCGTGCCGCGTTGAAGGCGGCGGCGAATCCGGGCAGTGCGCGGTCGATCATGTCGTCCGTAGCGGTGAGCGAGATACGGAAATAGCCGGGCAGCTCGACCGCAGCGCCGGGAAGCACGAACACATCGTGTTCGGTCAGCGTCTCGACAAACGTCAGGTCGTCGGCAATGGGCGCCCGCGGCAGCAGGTAGAAGGTTGCCTCAGGCACGTGCACCACATAGCCAATGCTGCGCAGAGCAGTGACCATGCGGTCCCGTTTCCTTTGCAGGTGCTGAACGTCAATTGACAACGTTTCCAGGTCGGGGAGTGCATGCTGCAAGAGGGCATTGGGGAAGGCGTAGCCGGTCACCACCTGCGCTAGCGTGAGCGCGGAACGCAGTTGGGCACGGTCGGCAAGTGGCATCAAGGGCGGCAAGGCGAGGTAGCCGATCCGCTGGCCGGGCGTCAGCAGCGTCTTGCCGTACGTATAGATCACGATGGTGTGCGCATAGAACTCTGCTGGACTGACAAACTGCGAGCCGTCGTAGACGATGCGCCGGTAGGCTTCGTCGGACAACAGGTAGAGGGGCCGGCCAGCCCGTGCTGAGGCCCGTTCCAGTAGGTCAGCCAAGGCGCGCAGTGTGGATACCGGGTAGATGCGGCCGGTGGGATTGTTGGGCGAGTTGATGATGATGGCGCGGGTGCGGGGTGTGATGGCCGCCTCGATGGCATCGAGATCCAGATCGAAATCAGAAGCATCAACGCGAACGCGGACCGGCACGGCGCCTTCGGCCGCGATGAGCGTTTCGTAGAAGAACCACGGCGGACTGATGAAGATGATCTGGTCGCCCGCGTCGACGAGCGTCTTCAAGGCGACGGTCAGGCCGGCAAACGCCCCGGTGGTCAGGATGATGTCCTGCGGGTCGTACCCGCCGTTCAGCGACCTCGCAACGGCCTGCTGGGCGGAGGGCTCGCTCATCTTGTAAGCGAACCAATCGGCACTGCGCGGCTCGATCTGGCGCCCCAGCGCCGCGACGTAGCCAGGCAGGGGCATCTCATGCGGGTTGCCGACGACGAAATCGGACAGACCAGGCTCGCCCTGCCGACGGGCCCACGTTGACTCGGTCAGGAATGACAGCACCGGAGCGGTCCGGCTGTAGACGTCCTGGATTCGACGGGACAGCGTGCCGATGGGAGCGTTCATGCCGCTTCCGCCAGGCGCTCAACCTCTGGCCGCAGCCCGGCGAACAGGTCGTCTTCGGTGCCCTGTGCCCCACTGACGGTGCTGAACACACGCGTATATTCGGTGCGGCCCCACAGCCGGCGCTGCTCCGCATCGGGTAGCGCAGCGAGGTGCGCGTAGTTCGGCAGTTGACTGCGATGGCATGACACCGCCTGCCACACCGTGCGCCAGTGCTCGCCGGCATCGATGCGCGTGCGCACTGCCCACTGCGGCAGCACGACGGGCTGACGCACGACGCCGTCGATTTCCATGCTCAGGTCGCGAAACGCGTCCAGGTAGGCCGCGGCGCTCTCGGGACCGATCGCCATGTAGTAGAGCTTGGAGACGGCGTGCGGGCCGCGCGCCAAGCAGCGGTGGCCAAAGCGCGGGTCCGCCGCGCGCATTACGGCGGCGGTCGCGAACTGGCCAATCGCGATGTGGTCCGGGTGGCCATAGCCACCGTCGGGACCCCAGGTCACGACCACGTCCGGCCGGACGCGCCGAATGTGCGCGACCAGCTCGCACGTGATCTGCTCTGGGTCGGCGGTTTCGAGGTCGCCGTCGACGTAATCGAGCAGCACCACCTCGTACAGGCCGAGGGCTTCGCCAGCGGCACGCAGCTCGGATTCGCGCGTGGCGCCCAGCACCTCGAGGCCCGGGTTCTCAGCCGGGTCGCCGAACCAGCCGCGCTGCCCGCGCGTGGCGGTTACCAGCGTCACCTCGATGCCTTCGGCCGCATAGCGGGCCAACGCCGCGCCATTGCCCAGCGACTCGTCGTCGGGATGGGCCAGGATCGCCATCAAGCGCAAAGTGGGTCGGTCGCTCATTTGAGGAGTGCTCCCGTCAGTGGGTGTGCGGCTAGTTTCGTATGGCTCGCCCCTGGCAACATCGGGGGCAGTACGGTGTTTTCCCGTTTTCGGTACGGGGATTTCACGTAGTCCATGCCCACACCGCTCGACGCACCCATCGTCTGTCCAGTTACGGTCGGTCGTGAAGCGCACTTGAGCGCGGTCGAGCGCTTGCTGGGCGAGATCGCCGAGGGACGGGGCCGCACGCTGTTGATCGCCGGCGAGGCCGGTATCGGCAAGTCGCGCCTCGTCAGCGAGTTACGCGAGCGCGCAAGCGCGCATGGCCTGCTGGTCGTGCAGGGCCACTGTTTCGAGTCCGATCGCGCGCTGCCGTATGCGCCCTTCGTCGATCTGCTGCGCAGCTTTCTGACGAACCGTGCGACCGACTCGCTGGCGCATCATCTCGGCGATCGGCGTGACGAGCTCGTTGGACTGGTCCCAGAGCTCGCATGGGACGCACCGCGGGCGGATGGAACGGCCAGCCTGGATCCTGAGCAGCAGAAGCAGCGGCTGTTTCAGGCGCTGACCGGTTTGATCGGTCAGCTCTCACATGAGCGGCCGCTCGTCGTGATCATCGAGGATGCCCATTGGGCGGACGAGACCAGCCTCGAGCTGCTGCGCTCGATCGCGCGTTCGGCCGTGCAGCGCGCCGTGCTGTTGGTGATCACCTACCGCGCCGACGAGATCACCGATGGCCTACGAGCGTTGCTCACCGCGCTCGATCGCGAACGCCTGGCCGTGGAGTTGCGCCTCCAGCACCTGTCACTGGACGAGCTCGACTCGATGCTGCGAGCGATCTTTGGGCTCGAGCGGCCGACGCGGCGCGAGTTCCTGGACCTGCTGCACGCGCTGACCGAGGGCAATCCGTTCTTCGTCGAGGAAGTCCTGCGAGCATTGGTGGGCGTCGGCGATATCTTCGTCGAGGATGGTTCCTGGGATCGCAAGCCGGTCGGCGAACTGCGCGTGCCGCGCAGCGTCGACGATGCCGTCCAGCGCCGTACTGCGCAACTCAGTGGATCGGCGCGTGAGGTGGTCGCGCTGGCAGCGGTCGCGGGTCGACGCTTCGAATTCGAGCTTCTGCGGGCGGTGACTGGCTATGACGAATCGCGCCTGCTCGCGATCGTCAAAGAGCTGATCGGCGCCGGCCTGGTCGTCGAAGAGTCGGCCGACCAGTTCGCGTTTCGCCATGCGCTGACGCGCCAGGCCATCCACGGCAGTTTGCTCGCGCGCGAGCGCCGCATCCTGCATCGCCGCGTTGCCGAAGTGCTCGAGCAGCTTGGTGAGGCACGCCTCGACGAGCTCTCGGCTGACCTCGCCTATCACTCGGCTCAGGCCGCGCTGTGGGAGCCGGCGCTGCGGTATGGAATGCGCGCTGGCGAGCGCGCGCTGCGCATGTACGCCCCGCGGGCAGCAGTCGAACAGTTGACGCGGGCGATGGACGCCGCGGGTCACCTGGGACTGATGGCGGGCATTGAGGCGTTCCGCCTGCGCGGCCAAGCGTTCGAGCTGCTGGGCGAGTTCGAGGCGGCGCAGCGCGACTTCGAGACCGTCCTGTCCACCGCCCGCGGCGTGGGCGATCGGCATGCCGAATGGCAGGCGCTGCTCGACCTGAGTCTGCTGTGGGCCGGCCGCAGCTATCCGCGGACGGCCGACTACGCAACGCAAGCGCTCGAGCGTGCGCGGTCGATCGGCGATCCGCGGCTGATCGCGCAAACACTCAATCGGGTGGGCAACTGGCACATGAATCTGGAGCGTCCCACGGAGGCACTGCGCGACCATCAGGAGGCGCTGCAGCTATTCGAGCAGCTCGGCGACGAGCGCGGCCGCGCCGAGACGCTGGATCTGCTCGGCATGGCCTCGAGCGCCGTCGCCAGCCGGTCGGCGGCGTACTACGCCGAGGCGATTCCGCTCCTGCGCAAGCTGGACGATCGCCCGCGGCTCGTGACCAGCCTGATCATGCGTATGCTGGCCAGCGGCGCCTACCTGTATGACACGACGCCGGTCGGCGCCGTCACGACCTCCGAAGCGACCGAGCTCGGCGAGGAGGCGCTGCGCATTGCCCGCGACATCGGCTGGCCGGCCGGCGAGTCATTTGTACTGTGGGAGCTGGCGCTGTGGCTTGGACCACGCGGTGCCTTCCAGCGCGCATTGCAGTCAGCGCAGGCCGGATTGGCCTTGGCGATGGAGATCGATCATCGCCAGTGGATGGCGGCCGGCCACGCCGTGCTCGGCATGGTCTATCTGGACATGGCTCTGCTGGACGAGTCGGAGTCGCACCTGATCGCTGGGCTGCGACTGGCGCAGGAGATCGGATCGACGAACTTCACGCGACTGTCGAGTGCGGCCTTCGCGCGCGTCCGGATCGGCCAGCGCCGCTACGACGAAGCCACTGCCCTGCTCGAGGCCGCGGTCGAGTCGGACGCGGCCATGGACACGGGCGGCCGACGCTGGTGCTGGCTGGTGCGAGCCGAACTGAACCTCGCGCGCGGTGATGCTGCAGGCGCGTTGGACATCGTCGATCGGCTGATCGAGTCCACTGAGCCAGGTGTCGCGGTGCGGCTGTGGTACGTTCGGGGTGAGGCACTCAGTGCGCTAGGCCGTGCAGGCGAGGCGGTCGACGTGCTCAAAACTGCACGCACCGTCGCCGCTGCGCAGGGTGCGCGCTCGGCGATGTGGCGAATCGAGGCCAGTCTGGGGCGAACCCTCCGCGGACTCGGCAGACGCGACGATGCTGAGCGCGCGCTCGCGGGCGCGCGATCGACCCTCGAGGCCTGACGGGGCGTGAGCGCGAGGTCGCGCGGCTGATCGCGCGGGGCATGTCGAATCGCGCGATTGCCGACCAGCTGGTGCTGGGCGAGCGAACCGTCGAAAGCTATGTCGGCAACATCCTGAGCAAGCTCGGGTTTAGCGCACGGACGCAGATCGCCGCCTGGGTGATCGAGTCCGGACTTTCAGAAGCCTCCGAGTAGATCGCCGTACTGGCTGGCGCGAGATCCCCGTGCTTTCCACGATGCGCCGTCGCCGCGGCCGGTCGACGCTAGCGCCATGACAACTCTCGATCGCGCCGTTACGACCGACCTGGACGCCGCCGCGGCCAACTTCAACACCGCCTTTGCCAGCGTGCCCGATGAGGCGCTGGCGTTCCGCCCGGAGGGCGACGACTATGCCCTCTCGGGTCTGCTGATCCATGTCGCCGCCGTCATCGAGCACTACAGCGCGGTGCTGGCCGACATCGTCGCCGCTGAAGTCAGCCCGATTGCGGTGACGGGTGAACCAGACCCGCGCGACGTGCAACTCACGCATGACGGCATCCCGCCTGCCGAGCGCGCCGCCACTGAGCTGCGTGTCCGCACCGCCCATGCACGGCTGGCGCAGCAGCTCCAGCGTCTGTCACCTGACGAACTAGCGCGCTCGGCACAGGTGCAATTCGGAGCGGGAAGCGAGCCCCTGGCGACCACGCCGAGCGACATCAAAGGCTGGGTGCGCGAGCACTACGTCGAGCACGTGCCGCACATTTACGAGCTGCTCGCTCGTTGGCGAGCTATCTAGGCAGGAACTGCTAGCCCGAGCTCCTCGAGTAGGGGCCGCGCGTAGGTGACGCGGCCCGTGAGCGAGGTTGGGTCGCCTGTGCACAGCGCGTAAGCGGCTTCGGCCATCACTCGCGGCGCCTCCAGGCGATCCTCGGACACGCCGCGGGTGAGGCCGTGGAACACCACGCCGGGCGTTGGCACCAGCCCGGAGGGCGACAGCACGTTCACCGCGACCCCATCCTGGTACACCTCCGATGCCAGGCCCGTCGTGAATCGTTCCAGCGCCGCCTTGCACATGCCGTACACGGTCGATCCACGCCCGCCGCTGTACGGCGGACCGGCTGGATGCAGCGCAGCACGCGACGAGATGTTCAGGATCCAGCCCTGGCGCCGCTCACGCATCGCCGGCAGCACGCGCTGGGCCAGCTCGAATGGCGCCTGGACCTGGACCTCGAACATCAGCTCGAAGTGGCGTTCAGGAAATTCGACGACCGGCTCGAAGTAGGTCACCGCGGCATTGTTGACGAGGACGTCGATTGGGCCGAGCTCGCGCTGAACGGTTTCGATCAATCGCGCACGATCGGTCTGTTTGGACAGGTCGGCCACGATCGGCAGCACCGTGCCGCCCATGCTAGTGATGGTGTTGGCGGTCGTCGCCAGGCTGCCGGCCAAACGGTGGTCGCCCTCGTGCGCGGTGCGCGCGGTGATCGCGATCCGCGCCCCGTCCACCGCGAAACGACGCGCGATCGCTTCGCCGATGCCGCGACTGGCGCCAGTCACGATGGCCACCTTGCCCATCAAGTTACCCATGGCCGGCATTAGAGCACTAACAGGATCGTGCCGAGCACGCTCGAGGCAATGCCCAGCGCGGTGCGGCGGCTAACGCGCTCGCGCAGGATCAGTGCGGCCAGCACGGCCGAGAACACTGGCGAGGTGGCGTTGAGGGCAACGCCCCGGGCGACGCCGGCGCCGGCGATGCCACCCAGGAACATTAGCGCCGAGGCGAGCGTGCCAATCGCGGCGAGCACGCTGAGCCAGATAAGTCTGGCCGACATGCGCTCGATGGGCCGCGCGATGCCCACGTACGCCGTGAACAGCACGGTCGCCAGGCTGAAGCGGATCATATTGCCGGCGATTGGATCGAGCAGGCGCAGCGCCGGTCCGAGGAACAGTCCCGAACCAGCCCACATGCAGGTGGCCAGACCAGCCAGCAGCAGACCGACCACGTCGTTGCGGCCACCGTCGCGGGCGCGTTCGCCGCCGATCAGGGCGACCGCCGTAACAACCATAGTGCTGCCCAGGAGCAGCGGCAGGGTGAGCACTTCGTCCAGCAGCACCACCGCGCCCAGCGTGGTCAGCAATGGAAACGACGAGGCGATGGGCAGCGCCCTGGCCACCCCGATCCGCGACGCGGCCAGAAAGTACAACGAATCGCCGATGACCATCGAGCACAGGGTTGAGCCGAGCAGCCACAGCCACGCCACCGGCGGCGCTTCGAGCACCCGCCCCAGCGCCCCTTGTGGCCAGGCATAGGCCGCCAGCAGCGCGGTGCAGATGATCATGCGCAGCACACTCGAGCGCCACAATGCCCGCCCGGCGATTGGCCGCATGGCTACGGACGTCAGCGCCCACGCCATCGCGCTGCCAATCGCCAGCAGCTCACCCATGTTTGTCATCCTGAGCGTAGCGAAGGATCCGCTTGGCGAGGGGCCTTCAATCCGCAAGCGGATTCTTCGGCTGCGGCCTCAGAATGACATTGGGACGTGGTACGGAAGTTGCCCGGAGCGCGCTGCGCGACCGTGCGCACGCACGGTCTGACAAGCTCGGAGGTGCACTTCGTGGACGGGAACGATGCACCAATCATCTTGATCGTGGACGACGAGCCGGTGTTACGCCTGCTGCTCGCCGCGGAGCTCGAAGACGCCGGCTATCGCACACTCCAGGCAGCAGACGGCCAGGATGCGATCGACGTGCTGCGGACCGCGCAGCCGACGCTGGTGCTGCTCGACCTGGGCATGCCCAACCTCGATGGCTGGGGCTTCCTGGCCCTGTATCGCAAAACCACTGGCGGCAGTCTGCCCATCGTGGTCACCTCGGTGGACCTCCCGCCCGCGGCCACCATGCGCCTGCGCGAGCTCGGCGTGAACCACTTCCTGACCAAGCCGATCGATCCGGCGCTGCTGGTCATCCGCATCGAACAAGCGCTGGCCGAGGCGGCACTGCCCGCCGGAGCCACGTTTTAGCGCACCACCAGCAGCGTCTTGCCGACCGTCGCGCGCGCCTCGATCGCGGCGTGTGCGTCGGCGGCCCGCCCGCTCCCGCCGAGAGGTACCCATTCCCCCGACCCCCACCGCGCGCAGCGCCAGCGAGGACGGCGCCCAGCGTCCGCACCGCGGCGGGCCACGCACCAGTCCGCGGCAGCCGAACGTGGCCCTCTGGCCCGAACGCGCCGCGCGCAGCGTCGGCGAGGACGGCGGCAGTGCACGTGTCTGGACGGCCCCACACTCAGGCACACGCCGCACAGGGATGGGCAAGGGGCCGAGCGGAGCGTCGACGAGGACAGCGTTTCGGGGGCGGCTGAAACTGACGAGGGCGGGACGGGGTTTACGTACGAGCAGTGCGCAGCCGGTTGCCTGAACTGGGGCTGATCAGCGTCGTTGTGGTCTGGGCGTCCACGTTTGTGGTGACGAAGCAGATCTTCGGCGAGATCTCGCCGCTCGCGTTTGCATTCGTGCGCTTCCTGGGCATCACGGTGCTGGCGTTCGGAGTCTTGGCCATGGCGGTCAGGCGCGGCACTGCGCAGTGGAACATCTGCCCAAGTGACCTGCCACGGTTTGCCGCGGTCGGCGTGTGCGGCTACACGCTGTACCAGCTCGGCTTCGTGCTCGGCCTGGAGCGCACCTCACCCTTCTCGAGCGCGCTGCTCATCAGCACCATGCCACTGTTCACCATCGTGCTGCTCAGAGCGACCGGTGAACATCCGCCGCTGCGAGCGTGGCTGGGAGTCGCCATCGCGATCCTCGGCACGGCCATCTTCGAAAGCGACAAGCTGGGCAGTGACACCGGCTCGCTCGTCGGCGATCTGCTCAGCCTTGGCTCGGCCGTGTCATTCGCCACCTACGGCGTCATCAATCGGCCGCTAGTCAGGCGCTATCCGACGGCCACCTACACGGCCTACACCGTGCTGGCCGGCGCCATTCCACTCCTGGCGATATCCCTGCCGGCGGCAATAGCTCAGGACTGGTCAGCGGTAAGTCCAGAGAGTTGGCTGACCGTCTGGTACATGATCGTCTTTCCGGTGTACATCGCGTACATGGTGTGGAACTGGGGCATCGCCCGCCGCGGCGCGGCGGCGGCCTCGAGCTTCGGTCTGCTCGTGCCGGTCGTCAGCGGCGTGCTGTCGGCGCTGACCTACGACGAAGCGTTCGATGTGCCGAAGCTCGCGGGCGCCGCGCTCATCCTGGCTGGGCTGGTGGCCCTCCAGACGTACCGAGCGACTGAGAAGGGCTAGTCGCCGCGGTCGCCCTGTCCCTTGGGCGCCTCGTGCTTGGCTTTCTGGCGCTGATCGGCGGCCGATGAGCGGCCCACGTCCACCTGATCGGACGTGAAATGGCCCTGTGCGTCGCGTCGAATGAATCGCGACCCACCTGGCTTGCCAGGGGTCGTATCAATGCGCTCGCGTTTGCCTTGTGGTCGATGTGTTTCAGCCATGGGGGCAGCGCAAAGTGCAATAACTGGACCGTTCACTTTGTGCCACTCGTCATTGCAAACCGAAAGACGGCAACTGGCGGATCATGGTCGCTGGTTCCGCGCGCACCATCGTTGGGCTCATCGGCAGGCCAATCGGCATTGATATGCGCAACGCTTATGGACACCAAATCCGCCAGCAAAGACGGCGCCAAGAAGAGTTGATCGAGCGTCTGCGCCTGACCGTCGAACACGTAGCTGTACGCACTGGCAGGCGTGTCAGCAACAAGTCGGTCCCAAAGATTGGTCAGGCCTGCGTCATACAGTGGTCCGAGTTGATCGCTTGGAGGGACCAGCGGATCGTCGGGCCTGGGATAAACGTTCAGGTCGCCACCGATGAGCACGCGCGCCCCCAGCAGCGCCTGAGCGATAGCGGCATCGTAGGCGGCTTGCTCGCGACGCTGGCCGACACGCGCGTCGGGTCCACTGCTGAAGTGGTTGCTCACCGCGTACAGATCGACGAAGCCACCCACACCCACCTGGTCTTGCCACACGCGGAACAGGCCCACCTGCGCCGCGCGGGTGTAGACGTTCGAGCCGTCCGTGCCGGTGCTGCGATCGACGTCGCTGGGCAGGTGCGCATTGAGCGCCTTCGGGTTCTGGACGTCCGAGTTGTACGGCAGCGCGTCAGCCCGATAGACGACGTGCGGCGCCGACCCCAGCACCGGATCGCTCGCGCGCGCCCCGAGCAGTTGCACGCGATCGGCACGATACAGGAAGCCCGAGATGATGCCGCGGTCATCGGCGCCGTCACGGTCCAGGCTGGCCAGATAGGCCGGCCCGCCGGCGGCCTGGGTGGCCAGCCCGAGCTCCTGCAGCACGTCGGGTCGCCCATCGGCATCGTCCTGACTACCACAGACCAATGTGCCTGACACAACGGAACAAATGTCCTGGTCTTCGGCCTCCTGGACGAGCACGATATCGGGGCTCTGCAGGTCGCCCGTGATCTGCGCGGCGATGTTTGCGAGCCGCGCCTGGTATGTGGCGTCGCTGTCGGGCACGTAGTCGAAGGGCGGCTGCACGCCCGGGCAGCCTCCATTGCCGACGAAATCGCACCCGTCATTCGGATCGTCGCGAAAGTCGTACAGGTTTTCGAGATTGAACGACGCCACCGCGTACGCCTGCGTGCGATCGAACGGCGCCGGCGGCGCCTGGTGCGACGGGTCCGCGCCCGCGATCAACGCAGGCTGCTCCGTCACTTCAATGCGGTACTTGCCGAAGGTATAGAGCACCGCCCCGACCAGATCGTTGCCGACGGTGTCGAAGGTCCGCGCAGGCGCCAGCAGGGTGTCCGCACCAAGCGTAGCGGCCAGGCCGGAGTTGCCAATCAGCAGGCGATAGCCGTTGCCGTTGTCAAATGCCGAGTCGGCACGGTCGTCCAGCGGATGCGGGTCGCGGTACGCCCGGCGGGCGTACGGGTCGCTCCGAGACGCGATGGCACTGTCGCCGCGGGCGATCCAGATCTCGCTGTCCTGGCTGCTGCCGAAGACGTCGCGTCCGCCGAGCACCACTGCGCCCGCGGGGACCCGCGCGCGCATGCTCTCGTTGCGTTCCCAATAGCGCTGCGCTTCGGCCACCTCGTCCGGCGGCCGTGCGTCGAACGCGGGCACCTCGGCGTCGAGGTCGACGTCGCCGCGGACGAGTTGGACCAAGCGTGGGCCCTCGAGCTGGGTCAGGTTGAAGAACTCGCCGACGCGGCCGCTGAGGATAACTTCGTCGCCGACGCGTGGCTGATAGTCGCCGATCCGTCCGGTGCGACCGATGAACACGAACAGACCGTCGGATGTGAGCGGATCAGCGTCGGCGTCAGTGGTCGTGTTCTGGATGAACAGGCCGCTGTTCAGCACACCCGCGCTGCTGCGCTGCAGGTTCAGCTCGGTGATCACGCCGCGGATGGCCACGGTCTGATCTTTGAGTGGCGATTGATGCCGCGTACCGTTGTCGGTGTCGGCTACGGCGCCCTGGACGGCGCCGATGGGCACGACCGGCGGAGCTGGCTGTGCCGCCAGCAGCAAGAGCGCCAGGAGCAGCGTCACGTTAGCCGAGCATACGCCGATTCGGCCCGAAAGCGAGCAAGAGTTGCTGAAAGCCTTTCAGCACGGCCACCGACTCAGCCAGTCTGGCCAGCCGCACACCCGGCGGGTCAAACGGCAGACCACTGACGGCGTAATCGGCCTCCAGCCAGCCGGCACCAATGCCCAGTTCCAATCGTCCGTCGGACAGCAGGTCGATGGTCGCGGCCTCTTTGGCTAATAGAGCGGGGTGGCGGAAGTCGTTGTCGAGCACGATGGTGCCCAATCGGATCCGCGACGTGACCGCGGCGGCAGACATCAGGGCCGGCAGCGGCGCCAGCTGTTTGCCGAAGTGGTCGGACACCACAAGTGTCGAGAAGCCGAAGTCCTCCGCCCGTCTGGCAAAGTCATGCCACTCGTCCAGCGAGGAGCCGAAGTTCATCACGCCGAAGCGGAACGGGCGCAGGCGGACAGTGTACAAATGCATCGACTCGAAACAGGGGGAGTCTCGCAATGCCCACTGACGACCAGGCCGCCGTCAGCCGCCGATCGTTCCTGCGTGCCGCCGCCGGCGGCGTGGTCATTCTGCCCGGGCTGCTCGCCGCATGCACCCCAGCGGCACCGGCAACTCCTACTGCCGCACCGACGAGCGGCGCCGTCGCACCGGCCAAGGCGGGCAGTGTCATGCCCACCTACATCCCACTACAGGGTGGTCCAAAGCCTGATTACCCCAGCGCCGGCGAACAGTACGAGGATGGCTGGGACAACTACCCGTCGCCGGCCATGAAGTCGTGGACCAAAGAGCCGCCAGGCACTGGCGGGACGATTACCGCGCTGAGCAACGGTTTCAATCCGCCGGCCACGCCATACGACCAGAACCCGGCCTGGCAAGCAGTCAACAAGGCGCTCAATGCGAACGTGGTCTTCAACGTCGTGGCGCCGGCCGACTATCCGGCCAAGATGGGCACGACGATGGCCGGCGACGACCTGCCCGACCTGATGCTCTTCCCAGGCGGACTGAACGTCACGCTGGCACAGTCGGGTACGGCGAACATGCCCCAGTTTCTGCAGAACAAGTGTGCCGACCTGACACCGTACCTGTCAGGCGACGCGATCAAGGAGTACCCGTTCCTGGCGGCGATTCCGACGTTCGCCTGGCAGAACTCCGGCTGCGCCTTCAACGGCCACCTGTACATGCTGCCCTTGCAGCGGTACGTCGCGGGGCGCACGCTTTTCAAGAACGTGGGTGTATACGACTCGGAAATCGGCAAGGACTACGTGCCCAAGAACCGCGAAGACTTGAAAAAGGTTTTCCTACAGTTGAATCGGCCGCAGGAGGATCGCTACGCGACCGCGTCGTTCCAGAATCAGGCGTTCCATATCGATTTCTACTCGGCGATGCATGGCGCCCCAAACAACTGGAAGCTCGACGGCGGCAAATTGATCAAGAATTTCGAGGCGCCGGAGTTCAAAGAAGCTATCAGCTACCAGCGCGACCTGTTCGTGGCAGGCGTATTCCACCCCAAGACGCTCAACTATGCGGATATCAACGCCGCACGGTTGGACTTCGTGGCTGGTAAGTTCACACTCTACCCGGAGGGCTTCGGCCAACCCTGGCAAGACTTCTGGCGACGCGGCCTGCGCAACAATCCACCCATCAATTTCCTGCCGCTCCCGCCGATTCCGGCGTTTGACGGCGGCAAACCGACACACTTCCTGGGACCGGGCTTCATTGCTACCAACGCCATGAAGAAAGCCAGCCCAGAACGTATCAAAGAGCTCTTGCGGGTCATGGACTACCTGGCGGCGCCCTTCGGAACGCAGGAAGACTTGCTGCTGCAGTACGGCCTCCCCGACGTGCATTACACGTTGGACGCCAACGGCAAGCTCACGATCAACGACAAGAGCAATGCCGACGCGAACTACGTCAACTGGAAGTACATCATGCAGCACCCGCAAGTGATGTACGTGCCCGATATTCCTGGCTATGGCAAGGCCGAGTACGAGGCCGAGCATTTCCTCATTCCGGCTGGTGTCGCCGACCCCACGCTCGGTCTGTACTCACCCACGCTGGGCGCCAAGGGGGCATCGCTGAACCGCACGATGATCGACGGGATCACCGACATCATCGCCGGCCGCAAGCCAATCGCCGAGTACGACCAGATGGTCAAGGACTGGCAGGCTCAAGGCGGCGACCAGATTCGCAAAGAACTGCTGGACGCGCTCGCGGCCTCCGGCCGTGCATAGCTCTTGTTGTCATTCCGAGCAAAGCCGAGGAATCTCGTCCGTCTGAATGTCGCACGAGAGCGAGCGACATGCACGCGAGATCCCTCGCGGGCGCGGGATGACAACGGCCCGTCAGGCCGGCAACTCGAGCCAGCGCTGAACGCCTGCCAGCGCCGTTGCTTTGAGCGACGCTGGTGCGCCACTGTGGCGGATCGAGCTGGCAGCGATACCGGCCAATGCGGTGTCATCCAGGCCGAATACGTCGCGCGCGAGCTCGTACTCCGTGAGCAGCGTTGAGCCAAACACAAGAGGGTCGTCGGTGTTGAGGCTGACTGGGATGCCCGCGGCGAGGAGCTTCGGGAGCGGGTGGGCTGCGATGTTCGGCACCACGCCGAGGTACACGTTGGACGTCAGACATACGTCCAGACACACCTGTTCCTGAGCCAGATGCTCGAGCAATGAGGGGTCTTCGACCGACCGCACACCGTGCTGAACGCGCTGCGCCTTGAGGGCATCCAATGCGCCCCATACCCGTTCGGGGCCAGCTAGCTCGCCGCCGTGCGGCGCAGAGATCAGGCCGGCAGCGCGGGCGATGGCGAAGGCATCGGCGAACGGCTCGGGCCCAACGGTCTCATCGTCGACCAGTCCAAACGACACCACACCGCGCCCGGCGTAGCGCGCCGCCAGTCGCGCCAGCGCCTCGGCCTGGTCGATGGGTCGCTGCCGATTGGTCGCGACCATCAAGCCGGCCCCGATCCCGATAGCGCGTGCAGCTTCGGCGAGCGCCTCGAGCAGCACCCGCAAGACGGCTTCTTCGTCGGCAAGTCCGGCCCGTTCGGCCATGCCAATCGTGATCCAGTCCTGCGGCTCGATCCACACGGCGCCGTCGTTGGCCGCGTCCTGCACGACCTCATGGACCAGGCGGTGTAGCTCCTCAGGCGTCCGCAAGCCGTCACATGCCGCGCGATACGTACGGATAAAGGTGGCGAATGTGCCGTCCGGCTCGGGCGGCGGGGGCAGCGCGTAGCGCTCGCTCAGTTCCGCCAGCGTGCTCTGGCGCATGCCGCCTTCGAGGTGCAGGTGCAGATGCGCTTTCGGCAGCGTGCGCAGGTCTCTCATCGATCTGTCGCCCATATCTAGCCGATCTCGAATCCAGCATAGGCCGGCAGCCCGACGCCTCGATGTCCTTGCGCGGCCATGAGCTCGTCGCCATACAGATGCGCAGCAATGCCGCTGGGATCACGTGTGTCCATCGCCGCCTGTATGACTTCGCCCGCATAAGCCTGTTACTTCGCCGGTCAGCGGCTGCGGCGTCGGCGTGACGATGTCGGCCGGCGCCACGACGCAACGTATACGTTGGCCTGCAGCCGACCGTAGTCATCCAGACCGAGCAGGGTCGCCGCGTGCGCGAGGGTCGCTCCGGGTTTTGGAAAATTTCTCCGCTGCGGAACCGCCACGCGCTTTTCGCTCAACCGCGTCCCGGGGGGTTGTTACTAGATCACGAGTTACGTTTGGGAAAAGACCGTTCGTGCGTGACCGCCGCGCGGCGGTCACGCAGCGGAGAATTTTCCAAAAGAACTCCGTAATGCGGCGGTCACGCAGCGGAGGAATTTCCAAAAACTCCCGTCGTGCGGCGGTCACGCAGCGGAGGTCTTTTCCAAAAAGAAAAGCCATAGATAGTGCTGATACCTACGATAGCGGCGTTTATACCGCGCATCACAGAGCGCGCGTGCGATAATCACCGGTCAGACCCAACCACCTACCAAGGTTCTCATTCAAAGCGGCTCGCGCTCGGCAGCGTCGCCCAGTGGGTTGAGCCCTCTCGCCTGGGTTGCGCCTCGGCCGTTGCTTCCGCGTTTCGGCGCCCTTCAGGGAGGTAGCCCCACAACCGTGGCACGCGAAGACCTCGTCATCCGCATCGCCGGTGAAGCCGGCGAAGGCGTGCTCATCACCGGCCAGATGGTCACCCAGGCCACCGCGCGCGCCGGCTATCACGTTCTGACCGACTCCGTCCCACCCGCCGAAATCAAAGGCGGCTACAGCTTCTATCAGATCCGCCTCGGCGAGATGCGTTTGCGCAGCCGTGGCGATTCGGTCGACGTGTTGCTGGCTTTCAACCAGGAGGCCTACGACAACTCGATCGACTATCTACGCAACGACGGCATTCTGATCTACGACTCGGCGGAGCTCAGCCCGCCCGAGAGTGATCGCGTCCGCTCGTACGCGGTGCCGCTGACCGACATCGCCAAGAACGAGGTCGAGCTCGCGTTGGCCAAGAACATGGTCGCGGTCGGCGTCGTCGCGGGCCTGTTCGGCCTGGATGCCGAACACGTGCGCCGCCTGCTGCGCGAGTCCAAGCTCGCCAAGAAGGGCGAGGAGATCCTCAACAAGAACCTGAAGGCGGTCGACCTGGGCTACGCCTATGTCCGCGAGAAGGTTGCCGAGCGCAACACGCTCGAAGTTCGGCCATCGAACCTCGAAGGTCGGATCGTGATGTCGGGCAATCAGGCGGTCGCGCTCGGCGCGCTCGTGGCCGGCTGTCGGCGCTACGCGGGCTATCCGATCACACCCGCCACGGACATCATGGAGTTCCTGGCCGACGAACTGCCGAAGCTTGCCGGCGCCGTGGTCCAGGCGGAGGACGAAATTGCCGCCATCGGCATGGTCCTGGGCGCGTCGTACGCCGGCCAGAAAGCTATGACCGCGACCTCCGGCCCAGGCTTGAGCCTGATGACCGAGATGCTCGGCCTGGCCAGCATGGCCGAAATCCCGGCGGTCGTCATCGACTGCCAACGCGCGGGCCCGTCGACGGGCATGCCGACCCGCCACGAGCAGGGCGACCTGAACCTGGCGGTGTACGGCGCGCACGGCGAGGTGCAGCGGGCGGTCCTGGCGCCGACCAGCGTCATGGACTGCTTCACGATCACCGTGGACGCGTTCAATCTGGCCGAGGAGTTCCAGATTCCAGTCCTCGTGATGCAGGACACGGTTCTGGCGGTGCGCACCGAAAGCATCCCACGGCCTGATCCGAGCCTCAAGGTCGTGAACCGACGCACGTTTGCCTATCAGGCCAGCCCGAACGGCCCAGGCTACGACGCGGCGTCCGGGCCCGAGCGCTACCTGCGCTACCAGATCACCAATGACGGCGTCTCGCCGATGGCGATTCCGGGCACCCCCGGCGGTGCATACGTCGCAACGGGCCTCGAACACACCCAGGCGGCCAACACCAGCTCGGACGCGCGCAATCACTCGGCGATGACCGAGAAGCGCTTCCGCAAACTGGACGGCGTCGTGCAAAAGGCGCCAGCGGCGCACGAGTATGGCGACCCGTCAGCCGAAATCGGTTTCCTGACCTGGGGCAGCACGCTCGGCGTGGTGGCTGAAGCCATCGATCGGCTCAAAGCGGACGGCATCAAGGCGCACGCGCTGGCGCCGCGGCTGGTGTGGCCGCTGCCGACGCATCAGATCGACCCGTTCCTCAAGGGCAAGAAGGTGGTGTACGTGCCCGAGGTGAACTACACCGGGCAGTTTGCGCAATTGCTCAAGACGCAATACCAGGACGTCGAGTTCACGCGCATCAACGTGTACGGCGGTCAGCCGTTCAACGTCTCGCACATCCTCGATGCGGTGAAACCGGCCGCGCCCGCGGCTCCGCCACGAACCACGACGACCACGGAGGCCGCCATCCATGCCTGATCAGATCATCGCCGCCGAACGCGGCGTCGAGGACTACAAGAGCGGAGTCAAGCCGACGTGGTGCCCTGGCTGCGGCGATTTCGGCGTCCTGAACGCCGTCTACAACTCTTTGAAAGCCAAGGGCTACGCGCCTCAGGACGTCGTGCTGGTGTCGGGCATCGGCTGCTCCAGCCGCCTGCCCTTCTTCAGCAGCACGTACGGTTTCCACACCGTGCACGGGCGCACGATGCCCATCGCTACCGGCATCAAAGTCGCCAACCCATCGTTGAAGGTGCTTGCGCTAGGCGGAGACGGCGATGCGTTTGCGATCGGCGGCGGCCACTTCATCCATGCCGCGCGGCGCAATCTCGACGTGTGCTATGTGATCATGGACAACTCGATTTACGGGTTGACCAAGGGTCAGACGTCACCGACCTCCATGGTCGGCTTCGTCACCAAGACCACGCCCAAGGGCACGCCTGACCGGCCCATCAATCCGCTACAGCTGGCCATGGCGAGTGGTGCGACGTTCGTCGCCCGTGCCTTCTCGGGCAAGCCCAAAGAGCTGGCCGACTTGATTGTCCAGGGCATCGATCACAAGGGCTTCGCCGTGATCGACGCCTACTCGCCGTGTCCGACGTTCAACAAAGTCAATACGTTCAAGTACTACCGCGACCAGGCGATCGAGCTGCCCAAGGACCACAACCCGAGTGATGTCATGCAAGCGTGGGCCCGCGCGCAGTCCGAAGACCCGGTGTATCTCGGCATTCTGTATCGCGCCGAAGGCGAGTCGAGCTTCGAAGACCACATCGTCTCGTCCCATTCGGGCTCCGAGGACAACGCCCCGGCCGTAATCGAATCGATTCTGGCGCGCTTCGCCTAGCGGGCGTACGCCGAGCTGCCGGCCGGCATCAGGCCCCAGCTCGGCGGCGGCCAGTACGAAATCCAGGCTTTGCCAACCAGGTTTTCGACTGGCACGAACCAGCCCAGATGCGAATCCGAGCTGTTCGGGCGATTGTCACCCAGGACGAAGTAGTTGCCATCGGGCACTTGCCGCGGCTGGCCGTCGAATGGGTACGTATAGGTCGCCGGGAAATGGATGTACGGCTCGTCCAGAACCTGGCCGTTGACCATGACCTGGCCGTTCTTGATCAGGATCGTGTCGCCCGGCAAGCCGATGACGCGTTTGATGAAGTCCTTATCGGGCTGCGTTGGCGCGCGGAACACCACGACGTCGCCGCGCTGCGGGCCGCCGAACACATAGTCTGTCGAGCCCTGGTGCGTCGTAGGCACTACATCATCCACGGGTGTGCCCTCGACGTGGAAATACGACGCCTTGTTGATCAGCAGGTACTGCCCGGTCTGCAGCGTCGGCTCCATGCTCGCGCCTTCGACCCGGAAGTTCTGCACGACTGACCGGACGCCCAGGAAGATCGCCAGGGTCAGGACGATGGTCTGCAGCAACTCCCAGGCGAGTCCACCGCCACGCCCTTTGCGATCGGTGACGACCCGCTGCTCGGTATCTATATCGGTGCCTGGACTGGCGGCCATTGGCACGGCCTGGGTGGGGAAGCGATCGTCGATCGAGCTCATTCGGGCAGTCGCCCGGAGAGTCCGGGGCTGTCGCAGTATAAGTTACTGCGAGCCGCCGGAACGTAAAAGGGTGCTAACAATTGCTCGCACGATCGGCGCCGCCTACCATCGGCCGCATCAGTGCTGTAGCTCGCGCCCTTGGGCTCGCTCTGGTGACCGCGCTAGCGGTGGTGACGGTCGCCGCCGCGGAGGACGCGCCACGCATGGCCCAGGATGACATGGTGGTGCTCATCGATCGCGCGCGTGTCGCAGCGGGGCTGCTGCCGTTAGCAAGGTCACCCGCGCTGAGCCGCGCCGCCGAAGCGCATGCACACGACATGGCTGCCCAGGGCTATATGGAGCACGAGGGGCTCGACGGGTCGACACCAGCGTCGCGCGCGGCGGGCGAGGGCTATGCCACGCCAGCAGGCAGCGCCTGGCTGGTGGTCGAAGTTATCTCGGCGCGTGGCGATGCGCCCGAAGCTGCGCTCGGTTGGTGGCTGGGCGACGGATCGCATCGGCGCGTCGTGTTGCGCCCGACCTGGCGCGAGCTTGGCGTCGGCTACGCGCAGGGTGGACCGTACGGCCGCTTCTGGGTGGTGCTGTTCGGCTGCCGACCCAATGTGCTCACTCCCGTCCTGCTCGACGGTACGCTGTCCATTCCTGACGAGTCGTGCGGCTCCGCGCCAGACACGTTCGGGCACGTACAGGCAACGCGCGCGGCCCAAACGGCGGACGCAACAAAGGCCAGCGACTGGGAACCGTACGTGGCTGGGCGAGAATGGCCGGCCGGGCAAGCGGCCGTCGTGCACCTCCGTGACGCCGCGAGCCGTGTCCTGGAAGTGACCGCAAATGATCCCACCACTCCGGCGACGGAGTTACCCTAAGCGCTGGGTGACATCTTCGGCGGTTTGGAAAGCGTCGGCGCTCGCGTTGGGTGCGACCATTGTGTTCGGGGTCGCGATTGTGGTCGGGTTCGAGCTCACGACCTGGGACCGCATCGCACCGGGCGTGAGCGTGCTCGACGTTCCGGTTGGCGGACTCACTGTCCAGGACGCACAGGCGAAAATCACGCCGCGCACCCAGACGCTGCTCGACCAGCAGTTGACGCTGCAGCTCGACCAACGGACCTGGCAGACCAGTGCGCGCGCGCTTGGCGTGCGCCTGGATGCCGCGCGGCTCGCGCAGTCCGCGTACGCCATCGGACGTGATGGCTCGCCACTCACCAAGCTGCGCGCCCAGGTCGCAGGCATGCGCCGCGGCCTCGAAGTCCCCGTTGTCGAGGAGGCCGACGGCGCGCGGCTGGACGAGCTCGTGTCAGGCATCGCCACTCAGGTGAACAAGCCTGCCCGCGAAGCGCATCTCACGCTCAGTGACGCGGGCGAACTCGATTTCGGCACGTCCGAGACTGGACTACAGCTGGATCAGGCTGCATCACGGAGCCAGATCGTGCAAGCGCTGACCAGTGGCGGGGCTCAGGCGCAGCTGGTCTCGCGCCTCCTGACACCGGTGCTTACCACCGACCAGGTTTCCGCGGCACATGACCAGCTTGTGCGCGTCCTTGCGCAGCAGCCGGTGCGACTCACCGCGGCGGAGTTCACACGAACCTTGAGCCGCGACGACATGCTCGGGCTGGTGACGCTGAACATGCCGCAAGGCACGGGCACCGCCACCGTTACTCTCAAGGACGAGGCCCTGGAGCCGCTGCTCGACGAGGCCGCGAAAGCGGTCGCGCAGCAGCCGGCCAATGCCCGTCTGACCTGGAACGGGACCAGGCTGACGGTGACTCGCGCGAGTAAGGATGGTCGCGCGCTGGACGCGGCGGCTGCCCGCGAGCTATTGAGCCAGGAGCTGCTGGCGGGCACGCGCGAGATCGCGCTGCCAGTCACCGTGGTCAAACCCGCGGTCCCTGCCGACGAGGCGCTGGCCAAGCTGGACTCGCCAGCGCTCATCGAAGAAAGCACGACGTCGTTCAAGGGCTCGGTGCCCGAGAAGGCGCACAACATCCAGCTGGCCGCCTCGCGCCTCAACGGAGCCGTGGTTCCACCGGGCGGGACGTTCTCATTCAACGCCGAAGTGGGGCCGACGACGCTGGAGTCCGGGTTCCAGTGGGGCTTTGGCCTGGTGACTGGCGCGCAGGGCAGCGCACACACCGTTCCGAGCGTGGCCGGCGGCATCTGCCAGGTAGCGACGACACTGTTCCAGGCGGTGTTCTGGGGCGGCTACCAGCTGGAAGAGCGGTTCTGGCACCTGTACTGGATTCCGAACTACACCTCGCGCGATATCGTCGGGCTGGATGCGACGGTCGACGGGGATTCCGGGCTCGACTTCAAGTGGATCAATCCGACGGACGACTTCGTGTTGATCCAGTCCTTTGCCGGGGCCGAGAGCGTCACGTTCCGGCTGTACGGGACGAAACCACCGTGGACGGTGCGGCTCGATCCGCCAGTGATTTCCGATCGGGTTGCGCCCGATCCGACGCCGGACGTGCAGGAAGAGCCGCTGCTGCAGTGGGGGCGCGTTGTGCCCGTCGAGACGGCGCGTGACGGTTTCCAGGTGGTGATCACCCGCCACGTGATCGGGGCCGAGGCGTCCAAGACGCGCGACCTGACGCTCAAGAGCATTTATCTGCCGGGGCACAATGTGACCCTGGTCGGCACGGGCGGCGCGCCTGATGCAGCCAGCGTGGCCGCGGCGGTCGGGCGCGTCCGCGGCAGTCTGGCGCCCGCCGCGCCCGCCGCCGCGCCGACGACGTACGAAACCGCCAACGGCAAACGCACGATCGCCCAGATTCGTGATGAGCTACGCCTGGCCGGCTGGGGCGGCGGCTCGGACCAGGACGCGGTCGCCACGTACAAACGAATGGCCGAAGCCGCCAGCTCCCGCTAACCCCGTCAAAACTGTGACATCGGCGTGATGGTTTGCGTGACGCTTTGTGGCATGCGCGTGACGGTTCCCGTGACGGTGTGCTTGCTACGCTGGGGCGGCGGCGGGGGCCGGTGGGCCCCGGCCCGCGGGCGACGGCGCGCAGCGGCGAGGACAGCTCGGACCGCTAGCTACGAGCTCGGGATGTGCAGCCGCATGCCAGGCTGCAGCGCATCGGGGTCGTTGCCGATCGTGTCGCGATTGGCCTGATACAACCGCTGCCAGAGCGCCGCGTCGCCGTAGAGCTGGAGCGCGATCGTGCGCAGCGTATCGCCCGATACGACAACGTACTCGCGATCGGCCGTCGGCGAGCCAGTCGCGGCGACGGGCGACCTGACCGGCGACGCGGCGGGCGAGGGCGCGACCACGACGATCGTCGGCCGACCGCTCGTGCCTGAGGAGGGCTCGCCGGCTACGAGCGGCGAGCCCTCCTGCTGGCCCAACCATGTCCCGAGGCTCACGCCAGCGACCGCGGCGACGACAACGACGAGCACCACCCACGGCCACCAACCCAGACGTCTGCGGGGCGGCGCATCGGGCGTAAACGGCGGGTCAGCGTCGGCCTGGGCCATTCATCGGAGTCTAGAGGCGCCAGCGCCCATCCACGACCTGCCGTGACACACTCGTGACCGCCCCCGCGGCGGCGGTCTTAGACAGCGACCGGCGGCCGAGCCTGGCGCAACGTGTGGAATGGATTGGGCATCGCGCCGACCGGCACGTCGATCAGCACCGGCTGGTGGCCCGTACCGAGCGTCTCACGCAGCAGACCCTCGAGCTCACCCGGCGTTGACGCGCGCGTGCCGCGCACGCCGAAGCTCTCGGCCAGCCGCACGAAATCCGGATTCACGAGATCCGTGCCGAGCACGCGGCCGCCAAACTGCTCGACCTGGGCGCGGCGCACGTTGCCATACGCACCGTCGTTGAACACGACCGTGATCAGGCCAATGCCGTACTTGCGCGCGGTCGACAGCTCGGCCAGACCCCAGCCGAAGCCGCCATCACCCGTAATGCACAGCACTGGGCGATCCGGATTGGCCACCTTGGCGCCCAACGCGGTCGGGAAGCCGTAGCCGAGCGTGCCCTGATAGCCGGGCGCGACATACGTCCGCGGGCCGTAAACGGGGAACGCGACCTGCGACATGTAGCCAACCTGGGTGAACTCGTTGACGAAGATGCCATCCTCGGGCAGTGCTGCGCGCAGGGCGCGCACCCACGAGTACTGCGGCTCGATCTGCCCCAGCAGCGTCGCTGCCCACTCCCGCAGTGCGGCCAGCTCGGCGCGTCGTGACGGCCTCGGCCCAACGGCCTCGAGCTCGTCCAGCAGAGCGCCCAGGCCGGCGCCCGCGTCACCGTGCAGCGCCAGATCGGGCATGCGCGGCTCGCCCAGGTCACGCTCCTCGATATTGAGCAGGACCAACCTGGCGTCAGGAGCGATCGTCTGTTGTTGCTGGCCGTTGAGGAAGCGGGTGCCGACGGCGAGCACGACATCGGCCGCGCCCAGCAGCTCGCGCCCGGCCAGCGACGTGAGTGCCAGTGGGTGTCGATCGTCCAGCGCGCCGCGCCCATTGGTGCTCATGACCACTGGCGCTTCGAGCCGCTCGGCCAGCGTGCGCAATGCTCGAGTCGCATCACCGGCCACCACGCCACCGCCCACGTAGAGCACCGGGCGCTCGGCGTGCGCCAGGAGCCCAGCGGCCTGGGCCACGAGCTTGGCATCAGGCGGCAATGGCGCCTCACGCGTGGCCGCCGGCAGCAGCTGCGCGTCAGCGGTGGCCTGCAAGATGTCCGGCGGCACTTCCAATCCAACTGGCCGCGGGCGACCGCTGCGCAGCTGATGGAAGGCCTGGTTGACCAGCGACGGCACCTCGCCGGGGCTGGCGGCGTAGGCCGACCACTTCGTCAGCGCGCGCAAGATGTGCGATTGTTCGGGGATCTCGTGCAGCATGCCCAGCTCGCGGCCAAGCGTGTTGGACGGGATCTGACCGGCGATGCACAGCACACGCGACGAACACGCATACGCCGTCGCCACGCCGGCCAGGGCGTTCAGCAGGCCAGGGCCAGGCACGACCATGCACACGCCGGGCGTGCCCGTCGTACGCGCGTAGCCGTCGGCCATGTACGCCGCCGCCTGCTCGTGGCGTGTGTTCAGGTAGGTCAACTGATCGGCGACCCGCGCGAGGCCATCGACGGCATAATCGAGCTGTACTCCTGGCACACCGAAGACGTGCCGCACGCCCTCGTGCACGAGCTGTTGGGCGAGCGCTTCGCCTCCTGTCATGGGCACCCGCCTATGGTAGGCAAAGTAATGGAGTACGCTGCGCCGCATGCCCCGATCGCTGCGTATAACGCGCCTGGCCGTCCACAAGTTCAGCTATGAGGTGTGCGACATGGGCGTCGACTACAACGGCTTCAACCAGGTCTACCTGGCTGGCAGCCGCCTGCCGCACACCGGCTATGTCCTACGGATCGAGACCGACGCCGGAATTACCGGCGAGTACGTCGGCGGCAGCGCTGGCTCGTATGGCCAGCTGGGCATGTTCGCCCACTACCTGCTGGGCCGCGATCCGCTGCAGCGTGAGCTGATCTACAACGACCTCAAACGTGCCCTGCGCAAACACGATCGGATGGGCATTGGTCCGGTTGACATCGCGCTGTGGGATATCGCCGGCAAGCTGTACGAGGCGCCCATCTCAGAGCTGCTGGGCGGTTTTCGCTCGACCCTGCCGGCGTACGCCAGCACGTATCACGGCGACGACAACGGTGGGCTCAGCACACCGGAGGCATTCGGCGAGTTCGCCGCCCGCTGCCGTGACCTGGGTTACCCGGCGTTCAAGATCCATGGCTGGGGCAAGGGTCCGATCGAGCGCGAGGTGGCTACGGTGCTGGCGACACGCCGCGCAGTGGGTCCGGCGATGGACCTGATGATCGATCCGGCGTGCGAGTACGACACCTGGGCCGACGCGCTGAAGGTTGGACTGGCGTGCGACGAGGCGCGCTACCTGTGGCTCGAGGACCCGTACAAGGACGGCGGCACCTCGGCCTTCGGCCATCGCAAGCTGCGCCAGATCATCAAGACGCCGATTCTGATCGGCGAGCACATTCGCGGCCATGAGCTACACGTCGACAACATCGTGGCTGACGGGACTGACTTCGTTCGGGCTGACGCAGACTACGACTGCGGCATCACCGGATTGATGAAGGTGGCCCATTCCGCTGAAGGCTTTGGCTTGGACGTAGAAATCCATGCGCCGGGGCCGGCGCATCGCCACTGCATGGCCGCGATCCGCAACACCAACTACTATGAGCTAGGCCTGGTACATCCGCTGCTCCCACGCACCAAACCGCCGGTCTATGCCAGCGTTTACTCCGATGAGCTTGACGGCGTCGATGCACGCGGCCACGTGCCGGTGCCGACCGGTCCTGGGCTGGGTGTGCCGGTGGATTGGGATTGGGTCCATGCGCATCAGGTTGACGAATTGGTGTTCGACTGATGCCCGTGGTTTCGGAACGCGTGTTTCGCATTCAGGCGCCGTACGACGGCAATGCCGTGCACCTGTATCTCGTGCGCGGCGCCAGGCTGGCGCTCATCGACAGTGGCGCTTCGGACTCGCCCTCCGCGGCCGTGGAGCCGGCGCTGCGCGAGCTTGGCCTCCACTGGTCCGACCTGGACTATCTGCTGAACACCCACGGCCATGCCGATCACGCCGGCGGCAATGGCGAGCTGCGGGAGTTTGCACCACAGGTCTCAGTGGCCATTCACCCGGCGGACCAGGACATGCTGGGCGGACCGGAGGCGCACCTGCGCAGTTCGGTCGACGTCGCGGAAGTGATGCGGCTGATGGGCCGCGAAGACCTGGTGCGCGAGCGCGAAGCCGTCTTGCGCCGGGTCGTTGGCCGCTCTACTGGTGTGGACCGCGAGTTGTCGGATGGTGACGTTGTGGACCTCGGCGACGATGTGCGTTTACGGGTGGTGCACACGCCCGGACATACACGTGGCTCGGTGTGCTACTTCTGGGAATCCGGCGGCACCGTGTTCAGCGGCGACGCCGTTCAGGGCCACGGCTGGCGGGCTGGCGCGGCGCCGATTTACCACGATGTCTGTTACCTCGACTCCCTGTCACGCATTGGCGACCTCGGCGCCGATGTGCTGTGCATGGGCCACACATTCGGCTGGAGCGGCGTGCTCAACGACCCCGTGCGTCACGACGCGGACATCGGTCTGACCCTCGACGCCAGCCGCCAAGCCAGCGCGGCGATCGACCGCGCGGCTTCGCTTGCTCTGGCGTCATTGGGCCCCGACGTGCCGTTCATCGAATTGGCGCAGGCAGCCTTCCGCGAGCTCGTCTATGACTTGCCGATCGTCTTCGATCGGCGCACCGAAGTGCCGCCAGCCGTTGCCCGGGCGATCCGGGCACACCTGGAGGCCCACGGTTGGCGCGCTACCCCTTGACCACCACGATCTGTTTCAGCGCGTGCACCGGCTTCGTCAAATCGGCCTGCGCGCGCATCACATCATCGATATTTTTGTAGCACGCCGGACTTTCGTCGATCACATCCGGATCGGTGCGGCACTCCACGCCTTGCCGCTCGGTGTGTGGCTGGGGATCCATGCGCTGCGGGCGTACTTGACGATGGTCGTGTGGAACGTGGCCGAGGATGCGCCGGCGGCGCGGATGGGCCTTGTCGCGCTGGCGGTGTGGGGTGTCGGGCTGCTGGGCTGGGTGCCCCGGCGGATCCTCGGCGGCGCTACGCGCCCCACGTTGATCCTGGGGGCCAACGCCCGACCTACAGCGCCGGACAGCCCACCGAGCGCATCGACTACATCTTCGCCAGTCCCGACGTGACCCCCATCGCGGCCGACGTGGCGCACAGTCTGGCCTCGGATCACCTACCCGTATCGGCGACGGTCCGCCTCGCCCCGTAGAGTAGGCAGCCATGGGCAGGTTGGATGGCCGAGTGGCGATCGTCACCGGCGGCGGATCGGGCAATGGTCTGGCGATCGCGCATGGCTTTGCGCGCGAGGGTGCCATGGTCGCCATCGGCGAGTACTCGGAGGCGCGTGGCAACGCGGCGATCGAGCACATCAAAGAAGGCCTGTTCATCCAGGCCGATGTTCAGCGTTGGGAAGACATCGACCGCCTGGTCAGCGAAACCGTTCGCCAGTTCGGCCGACTGGACATCATGGTCAACAACGCCGGCGTGCTCGACGGCTACGCCACGTGCTTGGACACCTCGATCGAGCTGTTCGATCAGGTGCTGGGTATCAACCTCAGGGGCATGTTCTTTGGCTGCAAGCGAGCGCTCGCGGAAATGGTGCCCGCGGGCTACGGCAAGATCATCAATGTCGCCTCGGTGGCCGGCCTGCAGGCGCAGGCGGGCGGGCTCGCCTACACGACGTCGAAGCACGGCGCCGTCGGCCTGACACGCCAGCTTGCGTGCGAGTATGGACCGACCGGCGTGCGGACCAACGCGATCTGTCCCGGCACGATCACGACCAGCTTGCGCGCGAATTCGGCCGAGATCCTGGGCCCAGGCGCGCCGGACATGAATCGCGGCGTCGGCATCTCGTCGCCCGAACGGATCAAAGAAGTCGTGCCGCTGGGCACCAAAGGCGGTCCGGAAGATGTCGCCGCGGTGGCCGTGTTCCTCGCCGCCGCCGAGTCGGACTACGTCAACGGCCACACGCTGGTGGTCGACGGCGGCTGGCTCATTCACTGAGCCTCTAGACGGGCGTGCGCCAGATGCGCAGTTCCGTATCGCCGATCTGTTCGGCAAACGCGCCACTCGGCGAGGCGTGCCACAGCGCCGAGCGCACTTCGGCTTCGAAGGCCTCGAGGCGATCGCCAAACAGGTGCGGTGCTCGCGCTGAATTCGCGAACACCGCGGCTACCATGTCGTCCACGCTGCGCTCCACGATTTCGCCACCCGGCACGTTGAGAATCTGTGGCTCGCCGAAGCCGGCCGCGCGCAGCACCGCGGACTCATCGCTGGGCGTGCCGAAACGCAGCACGCCTTGGCCTGCGCGGCGCTCCGGGCCGAGGTAGCGTGCGACCAGTGTCTGCAGCGCCGCACCCACTGGCAGCGCAGATTCAGTCGATCCGCTGATCTGAACGAACGCGCCACCCGGCTCGAGCATCTCGAACATCAGCGCCGTGACGCGCTCACGGTCCATCCAGTGAAAGGACTGGGCGAACGTCGCAACCCTGAACGGTCCCAAGCTGGGCGGGAGGTCTTCGGCGCGCGCGTGGACCCAGCGCACGTTCGCAGCGCCTTGCGTCTGGGCAGCCCGCGCCGCTTCGGCCAGCATGTCGGCGTCGGGGTCTACTCCGACCACCTCGTCGAACCAGTGCGCCAGCAGCAGCGCAATGATGCCCGGGCCGCAGCCGACGTCGATCAGTCGGCCATGCCCGTCGAGCCCGAGCGCCGTGGCGCACGCGTCGGCCAGTCGCGACGGATACGGCAGGCGCCCACGCCGGTAGTAGGTGGCGCTGCCGCGGTACAGCGTTTCATCCCACTGCCAGCCGCGCGGCACGCATCGCAGCATAGTCGGTGGCCCTCGTCTTGCCAAAAGGGGCGCGTGGCGTCACACGGCAAGCTGGTCAAGGCGATCCAGAAAGTGGCCATCCAAGCGACCAAAATCGACCGTGCCGAGGAGGCGCGCCGCGCGCGACCATGGCCACATCGCCGAGCGCTGTTGATCGTCAACAGCAAGTCCGGGCCGAACCGCGATAGCCTCTCGCGCACGCGCGAACTGGTCGACCTGCTCGGCGCCTACAACATCGCGGTGGACGTGCGCATCAAGCTTTCCAAGAAGCAGGCCGCGCGTGACGCCCGTGCGGCAGCCAAGGCTGGCTGCAAGCTCGTGATCGCTGCCGGCGGCGATGGCACGGTGGAAGCAATAGCATCCCGCTCGGCACATACAACAACATCGCGCACAGTCTCGGCGTGCCCACGCAGGCCGAGGCGGCATGCGCCCTGATCGCCAGCGGTGTGCCACGCCCAATCGACGTCGGCCAGGTTCACGCGCACGGGATGAAGGAGCCGCGCATCTTCCTCGAAATGGCAACGGTTGGCGTGGGCGCACTGTTGGCGCCGCTCGGACAGCATGTCGAGAAGCATCGGCTGGCCCAAGCGATTGGCCTCGTGGCGCCGGTCGTCACGATGGAGCCAACCGGAATGCAGGTGAAACTGGACGATCAGGCTCAACCCTGGTGGACGCACACGATGTTGCTGACGATCAGCAACACGCCGCGTGCCGGAGCGGCAATGGAGGTGTGCACTGAGGCGCGCGTCGACGACGGTTTGCTCGATCTGGTGATCTATGACGGCTTGCGGCAGTCCGATCTCATTGCACGCCTGTCGTCGCTCCACGACGGAGCCATCGAGCGGGATGCGCGCGTGCACCACACGCGGGCACGCTCCATCGACGTCTTCGCGCGGCAGCCTATGCCAGTCGCGGCTGGCTCCAAGTTGCTTGGCACGACGCCAGTGCGGTTCAACCTGCGTACGGGCGCACTGCAGGCGATCGTCGGCCACGGTCCGGGCCTCGCCCGCCCAGCTACGAACGTACTTCCAGTGCCCATTGTCGAGAACAACGAGCGCGCTACGGCGCCCCTGGCCGCCAACGGCCCGACGGCGCACAGCGGACTGCGCGCGCTGGCCGGGCCGATGGTCGAGGCGGCGACCGCTCCGCTAGCACGCGCGCTGACGCGGTTGAGTGACCGCCGCTAGGAGAACGGGGTGTCGAAGTCCGGATCGTCCGGCGCGGCCAAGCCGTCGTCACCGCTGCCACGCTGCGCCAGAGGTCTGGCGCAGCGTCTATCCTCAGCTCATGACCGCCACCGGAGAGTTACTCGGCTTCATGCGCCGTCTGCGCGCGATCAAGGAATACACACCCGAGCCGATTCATGACTCGGTGATTTCAGACATTCTGGAAGTGGGCCGCTGGACAGGCACCGGTGGCAATCGCCAGCCCACGGACGTGGTGGTGGTGACGGACGCGTCAGTGAAGCAGAAGTTTGGCGACTGGGGTGCCCGACCGGCGGCGACCGCAAGCGTGGCGTTGCTCCTTGTGTCGCAGTCCGATACCAACGCGTTCGACGAGGGCCGGATGGCCGAGCGGCTAGCCCTCGCCGCGGCCGCGCATGGCCTCGGCTCGACAATCGCCACGTTGAAGAACGAGGGACCTGACGAGGCCAAAAAGCTGCTCGGCATCCCCGAGGATCGCCGAGCACGCTCGGTAGTGGCGATTGGCCACCCCGATCGAGCCGCGCGCGCGGCGCTACCCAAGAATCCGCAAGGTGGGCGAAAGCCGCTCAGCGAATACGCCCACTACGAAAAGTTTTAGCGGCGGCGCCTCAGCACGTACGCGCCTAACCCGGCCGCGGCACCCCACCGAGCAGGAACGGCAGCGCCAACTCCATGGGCAGGCTGCCCGCACGCGGGGCGGTGGTCGACGGACTCGTCGTCGCGGCCGGCGACGTGACAGCTGCGCGGGTAGCTCAGGCGGCGCCGACAGCAAATGTCAGCACCTCGTGCGCGAATGCTTGAGGTGTTTCGAGGTACGGGTAATGGCCTGCGCGCGGCAGGATCACCAGGCGCGCATCGGGCAAGCGTGCCGCGTACGTCTGGCCGTGCTCCTGTGGCACGAGCCGATCGCATTCGCCCCACACGACCAGAGCCGGAGTGAGCGCACGCCGAAGCCGCCCACGAAGTTTGGGGTCGTACGGGAACTGCCACGCCAGGCGTGCCGCGGCCACTCGCGCATGCAGCGCGCGCTCCAGTCGCTCCACTGGCTCAACGTCGGGCACGGCATGCATGGCGATGGCCCCGTCCGGATCCGCGAACAGCAGCGGTCTGAGCATGGGCGGAGTCAGCGCGAACTCGTCGGCGGGTAGCGCACCATGAACCTGTAATCCGTAGGCGTTGACCAGCACCAGTCCGGCCAGCCGCTCTGGATCGCGCACCGCGAGCTCCGCGGCCATCCAGCCACCCAGACCGCAGCCCAGCACGATCGGCGGCTCGAGCTCCAGAGCGTCAAGCAGATCAAGCAGCCAGAACACGACGTCCTCAGGCGAATCGATGCCGTCGAGCGTGCTCGAATCCTCGAAGCCGGGCAGCGATGGCGCTTGCACCAGGTGGCGCTCGGCGAGCAGTGCGTGCGCTTGGGTCCAGTCGTTGCCGCGCGTGTCGTGCAGCCACAGAATCGGCGGTCCGGCTCCGCTGCTCAACAGACGCGTCTGTCGGCCGCCGACCGCCAGGTGGCGTTCAATCATCCACGTTGAGGTCGCGCAGCGCAGGCATGACTTCGCGGGCAAAGAGCTCCATGCTGGTGCGTGTTTGCTCTGTCGGGACGTTGCCGACCGAGAAGTTCGGGACCAGTGTGCCCAGGCCGGTCGCGCTGGCGATCTCGCGCAGGCGGTCGCGCACCGTGGCCGGACTACCGACGACCACGTACCCCGCTTTGTGGATCTCCTCCCAGGTGGAAAACGAGCCTGGGCGAGACGTGCGCCGCCGCTCCAATAGCCCCTGCACCGCCTTGATCGACGAATGCCCAGGCGGCGAGTTGAACGTGTCGCGGTTCTTGAGCAGGTTGCGCGCGTAGTACCAGAAATGCGGCTCGTACTCTTCGACCGCCTGCGCGTCGCTGGCCGCCACGTAAATGCCAATGCCCCAGCCGATCTGCGAGTGCTTGGCCGTGTACCCGTGCCGATCACAGGCGGCGCGGAATAATTCGGCGGTCTGCGCGCGCACCGCATACGGTGCGAGGGTGGGCAGGACCATATAGGTGTAGCGCTGCTGGGCGACCCATTCGATCGTTTCAGGCGAGCCCGAGCCAGGGATCCAGATCGGCGGGTGCGGCTGCTGGAAAGGTCGCGGCCACACGTTCACATAGCGGAACCGAAAGTGCTTGCCTTCCCAGGCGAATGGACCGGGCGTCGTCCACGCCTTGAGTATCAGCTCGTGCGCTTCGTGAAAGCGCTCGCGCGCATACGTCGGATTGACGTTATACGAAAAGAACTCGTTGCCGGTGCCGACCACCTGGCCCGAGACAACCCGGCCGCCGCTGATCACGTCGAGCATGGCGATCTCTTCGGCGACGCGTAGTGGATGGTCGTACAACGTTAGAACGTTGCCCAGAATGACCAGCTTGGCATGGCTGGTCCGCCGCGCCAGCGCCGCGGCCATGATGTTCGGCGACGGCATCAACCCATACGCGTTCTGATGGTGTTCGTTGACGCACATGCCGTCGAAGCCGAGCTTGTCGGCGAGCTCGAGCTCGTCGAGGTAGCGGTTGTAGACCTCATGGCCGCGCTGGGGATCGAAGAGCGAGTTCTCGCACACCACCCAGGCGGTGTCATGCGTCGCCGCGAAATCGTCCGGCAGATACGGCCACGGCATCAAGTGGAACGTATAGAAACGCATGCGGAGCTTTAGTGAACGCGCCGGGCGATGTAGCCCACGGCTCCATCGTATGCTGCCCGCGTGGGTCCACGAACCGAGCTGCTGCAGGCCATACGGGACCTCGAGCCGCTGATCCGAAGCACGGCCGACGAGGCTGAGGCGGCGCGCTGCTGCCCCGCGCGCCTCTCTGAAGCCATGGCCCACGCCGGCGTATTCCGCATGTTGGTCCCGTCCGTGGCCGGCGGCTCTGAGCTCGACCCATTGACGCTCCTCGACGTGGTCGAAGAAGTCGCGCGCGTTGACGGCTCGGCAGGTTGGACGGCCATGATTGGCTCTGGTGCCGGCTTCATCACCGGCTACCTGGCCACCGAGGTGGTGTGCGAGATCATGAGCGAGCCACTCGCCTGTCTGGGTGGCAATCTCGGCGCTCCGACTGCGCGCGCTGAGCCCGTGGCGGGTGGCTATCGCGTTACTGGCCAATGGCCGTTCGTCAGCGGCTGTCAGCACTCCACCTGGCTGGGCGGCCTGGCTGTCTTGCCTTCTGGTGACCCACGAATCGTCGTGTTTCCCCGCGCTGACTATGAGATCGTAGATACCTGGCACGTGACCGGTTTACGGGCGACCGGCAGCCACGACGTGCGCGTGAGCGACATCTTCGTGCCCAACGAGCGCTCCTTCTGGTGGGCCGACGGCCCCGCGCATCCTGGACCGCTATACCAGGTGCGGTTCATGCTCATCACGCACGCGGCGCATGCGCTCGGCGTCGCGCGCGCCGCGATCGACACCCTTCTGACACTTGCCGAATCAAAGGTGCCCACCCGCACCACGTCGCTTCTGAGGGACAGGTCCCTCGTGCAATCTCAGGCTGCCCAGGCGGAGGCGCTGGTCCAATCGGCGCGCGACTTCATGTACCGCACCACCGCCGAAGCCTGGTCGACGGTCTGCGCCGGAGGCCAGGTGAGCGGCCGCGACCGTGCCGTCCTGCGCCTGGCCATGACGCAAGCGGTGCAGGCCAGTGCCCAGGCGGTCGACCTGATGTGGTCCGCCGCTGGCGGCTCGCCCATCTACACCCGCTCACCGCTGGAACGCTGCTTCCGCGATATCCACGTCGCCACCCAGCACGCCGCCGTCTCCAGCCTGAGCTGGGAAACCATCGGCAAGGCCCTGTTCGACCCCGCCCTGGGCGCAACGCTGATCTAGAGGGGCGGCTATAGGTATGCTTCCATAGGCTTCCGGCCGCCCCTCTAGATCAGTCCATTGAACGGAGTTCGGCCGCCGATACGTTGTCGCTTGTCACTTTTAGGCCAGGCGAGATTCAGAGCTAACATGGATACATGCTGTCAGCCGAGCTGAACGCGCTGATCACTCAGACCAATCGCGGCACACCGATGGGCGACCTGTTCCGACGATTCTGGCTGCCGGTCATGCATCCCGACGAGCTGCCTGCGCCGGACTGCCCGCCCGTACGCACGCGCATCCTCGGTGAAGACCTGGTCGCGTTCCGCGACTCCAACGGCGCCGTCGGCCTGGTGGGCGCGTTTTGCCCGCACCGGCGAGCACCGCTGTTCTATGGCCGCAACGAAGAATGTGGCCTGCGCTGCGTCTACCACGGCTGGAAGTTCGATACCGCCGGCAACTGTATCGACATGCCCAGCGAGCCGGCCGACAGCAACTTCAAAGACAAAGTCCAGCTCAAGTCGTATCCGACGCGCGAGTGGGGTGGCGTGATCTGGGCCTATATGGGTCCGCCAGAACACATGCCCGAACGTCCGCCAGTCATGGAGTGGGGCCTGGTGGATGCGGACCATCGACGCGTGGTCAAGAATTTCCAGGAATGCAATTACCTCCAGGCGCTCGAAGGTGACATCGATACCGCCCATGTCTCATGGCTGCACAGCAGTCTGAAGCCGCAGCCGAATCTCGGCGTCGTGCGCTTAGAAGGCCGCACCGACCGCGCGCCAAAGTTGATGGTGATCAATCACCCGTCCGGGTTCGCCTACGGCGGGCGACGCAACGTGGACAGCGGCGGCTACTACTGGCGCGTCACGCAGTTCCTGTGGCCGACGTATGCCTTCATTCCGGCTTTTTCCTGGCCGAAGACATGCACCTATACCGTGCCTGTCGACGATCATCATTGCTTCCGCTTCAGCTTCGCTTACAACGTGGAGGCCTCGATGGGCGCCGATTCGCGTTCGTGGATCGCGCCGGGCGAAGGTCTCGGACCATGGTCGCGGCACTGGGGACAGTACAGGTTAGCCGATGGCCTGATGATCGATACGTGGCTACTCGAGCAGACCAAAGACAACATGTATGGCCTCGATCGGGAGCGCCAGCGCACGGAGAGCTACACCGGCATCGTCGGCATCCCGACCCAGGACCGCGCGATGACCGAGGGCATGGGCTATGTGTGCGACCGCACCGAGGAGCACCTGGGCACCACGGACATCGCCGTCATCGCCGCGCGACGCGGGCTGATCGAGATGGCGCAAGCGGTGGCGAAGGGCGTCGAGCCGTACTGTGCGTCGCGGCCTGAGAGCTTCGCGCTGCGCGCGCTGGACGTTCTATCGCCCGAGGCGCAGTTGGCGCCGCTGCTGGACCAGCACCGCGACGACATCACCGTGGCCGTGCCTGCCTAACGCCAGCGGGCTCCGACTGTCGAGGTGTGTGCCGCCGTCATTGCTCGCGCTTTCCGCGGGACTGCGTAAGGCCTTTTTGAGCCTCACGGCAGTGGAGAATCTACGGGTGCCGCGACTGCACGGCTACGATAGCTGCGTTTCTAATTCGCCGCGGATCTGGTCGCCGCCGTTGGCGCGCCAGTCTTTGACCAGTTGATCGTACGTGGAGACTGGCGCACGGCCAAAGATGATGCTGTTGATGCCGTCCTCCATGGCCAGCGTCAGCGTGGCGCCTTTGATCGCATCCGTGTTGGAAAACAGCCCAACAGTGGGATCGACAACGGCAAGGTCATGTGCCGCCATCTCGATCGGATGCGCAACCGACACAAACCCAGGGTCGAAGGCGTCGAACAAATACGGCGGCGGGGAAATGATCGTGCCGGTGGCCAGGTACTGCACGTCCTGCAGGCCCTTTTCGGTCAGCACCGGATTGCCGCGCGCATCCAGCGTATGTTCCACGTCGGCAACACCAAAGTAATTGCCCAGATGTTCACGTGAGCCGAACGGCGCCGCCAGGTAATTCAGGACGCCCAAGAGCTGCTTGACACGCTCTGCGCTGCCCTTCTTCAAGACTGTGATCTGGTTGCCGCCCCATTCCTGGAACTGCACGCTCTTGCCGCCATCGTGGCCGAAGGGCAGCACCGCGCCCAGGCGGAAATCCTTGTCGATGCGCAGCAAGCGGTCCCAGGCGATGCCGAAGGCGAAGAAGCTGGTCGGATACATGGCGAACTTGCTCGCATAGAACGACTGCGCGCCTGAATTCTGGGTAAACGTCGGCGTATCCGGACTCACCACACCGGCGTCCCACAACGTCCGCAAGTACGCCACCGCCTCCTTGTACTCAGGCGTTTCGTAGTTGCGAATGAGCTTGCCGTTGTCGGCCCGCCAGCGATGCGGGGCGCGGAATAGCTGGGCGATGAACTGCATGTTCGCGGCCTGCACGCCGCCGATGCCGTAACTATTGGTCGACGAGCGCACGTCCTGCATGAACTTCAAGAACTCGTCCTTGTTGGCGAAGCTCTTGATGCCGCGCTCGTCGAGCAGGTTCTGCTTGACAATCATTGTCGCGCCGACGCTGTTGGTGAGCCGCGGCAGCGCGAAAATCTTGCCGCCTCGAACGCAGTACTTCCACGCGGCTGGCGTGAAATTGGCCAGGTTTGGATACGCCTTGACCGCGTCGCCGCTAACAAACGGGGTCAGGTCAGCGCACTGCCTGTTCATGAATTCGAGCTCGTTCGGAATCAGGCGGCCGAGGACGTCGAGCGTGAGCATGTCCGGCATGTCGGCGCTGGCCAGCATCGTCGCCAGCTTCTGGTCCCAGTCCTGGAGCGCCACGGTGCCGAACTTCAAGTTGACACCGATCTCCGTGTTCATCTGCTGCCAGGCCGGGTTTTGGTCGAGCGGCGGTGGCGGCGGATTGATGCTGTAGGTGAAGAACGTGACCTCTTCGCCCTTACCGACTGGACCGCTGGTCGACTTCGCCAACTCCTTGGGGAAGGTCAGGTAACCCGGCGGCACGATGCCATCGGCGCTGGCGGCGAAGTCTGGCTTCGGACCCTGGAAGGGCACATACGTGGGCAAGCTGACACCGCCACTGGCGCCGCCACCTTTGCTCACCGCGGGCGCCGGCGGCGACGGTGCACTCGGCACGCACGCCTCGACCAGCGTCATCATCGCCAGAGCCGCACCGCTGATGCGCATGAAGGCGCGCCGGCTCACGCCAGAACTAGGAGTGCTGTCCATGCTTAGCCCTTCATGAGTTGGGCGTAGGAGTCGGCTAGCTCGTTCTTGATCGTCGTGCCGCCGTTGCTCCGCCACTCCTGAATCAAGCCGTCCCAGTCACCGAGGGGCCGACGCCCGGCGATGATGTCTTGCGCGCCGCCGCCGATTCCATCCAACAGAATCGAGCCCTTGGCGGCGAAGGTCGCCGAAAATGTGCCGATCGACGCGTCCTCAACGCCCAAGGGTGCGAGCAGCTTCTCGTAGCCCTGCAGCAACGCCACGTAGTCCGGTTCCTGGGGCGAGTAATACACCTCGCCCCCGCCGCCAGCGGCGGTCGACGAGGTCAGGCTACCCCAGGCCAGAATCTCCACTCGGCCTTGCTCCGTAAGCTGTGGGTTGCCACGATCGTCGAAGTTGAAGTCGACGCCCTCCACGCCGTACCTGAGCAGGTGGCCTTCAACGCTGCCGAATGGCGCCGCGAAGTAGTTCAGGATGCGCAGCAACTCCTTGGTCCGTGCATCATCGCCCTTCTTGACGAGGGCCATGCCGAAGTTGGGCCGACCAAAGTAGTACACCGGCTTCTTCTTACCGTCCGCTGAGAACGGCGGGACCATCGTGATCTTCGACGGCGGCTGCATCGGCGGCGCGTTGGTGCCGCCCCAGTACGCGCCACCCATGTTGTTCAAGCCGTCCTCGCGGAAGATCATCTTGCGCCCACGGAAATCAGTCCGACCGGTGTTGACGTTGTAGCTCAGGCTATTCGGGTGGTACACGCCGGCCTTGACCAGGTCGGCGGCGTACAGCAACGCCTCTTTGTATTCGGGCGTTTCGAAGATGTAGGTGAACTTGCCACTGCTGTCGACGGCCCAGTAATTGGGCGCGCCAAACACGGCATTCCACAGTCCTTGCACGGTGTCGTAGGCGTACTGGGACCCACCGTTACTGCCGATTGCCCACACGTTTTGCTGCGGGTTGTTGACCTTCAGCGCGATGTCCTTGAATTCGCCGGCAGTTGTTGGGTACTTCAAGCCTAGTTGATCGAGCGTTTCCTGGTGCACCCAGAACCACCAGAAGTACGGCCGCAGTGGAATGGGTACGCCATAGATCTTGCCGTTGACGAGCGTGCTCTTCCACGAGCGCGTGGGCAGCGCGGCCAGGTTTGGATACTCTTTGACGGCGTCGCCGGCGAGGTATGGCGTCAGATCCTGGCATTTGGCGTTGAGGAAGGCCGGCACGATGGGCACATCAGGCCGCGTGAGCGTGCACATCAGGTCGGGCAGGTCGCTGCCGGCCTGCATGGTCGCCCACTTGGCGTTGAAGTCGCCGAAGGGCAAGACGGTGACGTTGAGCTTGGCGTTCACCGCCTTGTTGACGGCTTGCCAGGACTGATTCTGGTCGAGCGGCGGCACGGGCGGGTTACTCGTTTCGAGCGACAGGCTGACCTCGCCGCCTTTGCCAGGAGGCTCTTTCACGGACTGGAACAGCTTGTCCTTGGGGTAGTTGCGATAGCCCGGTGCGACCAGCCCATCGGCGCTCCCTGGCAGATCGGGTGTTGGACCCTGGATGGGCACAAAGGTGGGCAGTTGCCCGAGTGCGACAGCCGCCGCCTTTGGCGCCGCGGTGGCCGGCGCGGCTTTTGGTGCCACCGCCGGCGCTGCGGTCGGTGCCGGTTCCTGGCCCGTGCACGCGGCCAGCAACGGTATCGCGCTGCCGATGGCCAGCACGCGCAGAAACGTTCGACGTCGCATGGGCTGTGTCCTCCCCATGGCTGACTCAGCTTCAGCGAATGCTACAGCGCCCAGCCGTCGACATCGGCGACGCGCCGGGCGGCGTGTACTTCCGCTCGGTCGAGGATGCCCTTGTCCAGCAGCACGTCGAGGATGTTGGTCACGGGCGTCGCGCCGGCGAGCGTCACGCGCGGCTCGCCGACATCGGCACACACTATGGCCACTGCCTGGCCGTGAGCGCCATCGCCCCACACGTAGCCTTCCAGGCGCATGCGCCTTGGCTCCGAGCTGATCCCGTGGCGCACCACGTCGACGTCCGTCAGTGTCGCCAACGTGGTCAGGTCCGCGTCGCTGAGCGTCGCTCGTGCACCGAGGCGTAGCTGGCCGTTAGCGAGCTCCTCGCGGTAGTCATACGGCACCAACGTGAGCGGGCCGAGCACCAGCGCCGTAATGCTAAGACGCTCGACCTGCTCGATGCGCCAGGTGTGATGGTGCATGCCCCACGGCTCGCTGCCGACGTACGTAAAGCCGCTGGCCTCAACACGCCACTCCGCTTCGGTGGGCTCGTCGACCGAGAACACGCCGCCGCGCGCGTGCTGCTGCGCCGCATCGACGAGCTGCTCGTGCATCTCCACCTTGGGCGCGCGGAACTCGATGGTGAGCAGGCGTAGCGGCGCACCGGTTTGCGGCGACTCGCGCTGATTCGATTCGGCCACGCTGGCGGTAAACGTCAACTCGCCAACGCGAAACTTCACTGGCTACCGTGTGTCATCCCGAGCCTGCGAGGGATCTCGCCAGTATGACACTCGCTCATCTGCGAATGTCAGACAGGCGAGATTCCTCGACTTCGCTCGGAATGATCTGCGTTTGCGGCACGGCGACCCCTTCGCCGAATTGTTGCTGGTGGAGCACCCAGTACGCGCCACGGGCGCGCAGCAGTTGATCGTGTCGGCCGCGCTCGACGATACGCCCGGCATCCAGCACCAGAACTTCGTCGGCGGCGCGGATCGTCGACAGGCGATGGGCGATGACCAGCGACGTTCGGCCGGCCAGCAGCTTGTACAGGGCCTGCTGGACCAGGTGCTCGGTCTGCGAGTCGATGTTCGAGGTCGCCTCGTCCAGGATCAACACCTGCGGATCGGCCAGCACCGCGCGGGCGATGGCGATCAATTGCCGCTGACCCAGCGACAGGTTCGCCGCGCGCTCCATGACGAGCGTCTGATAGCCGAGCGGCATGCGTGAGATGAAGTCGTGCGCATTGGCCACCTGGGCGGCGGCGACGACCTCGTCGTCGGTGGCATTCTCCCGCGAGTAGCGGATGTTGTCGGCAATTGTGCCGGAGAACAGAAAATTGTCCTGCAACACCAGCCCGACCGCCCGGCGCAGCGACGCGAACGACAGGTCGCGCAGGTCAACACCGTCCAGCAGGATCTCCCCTTCAATGGGGTCATAAAAGCGCGCCAACAAGCTGGCAACCGTCGTCTTGCCCGCGCCGGTGTGGCCAACCATGGCGATCATCTCGCCCGGCTCCGCATGGAAGCTCACGTCATGTAGCACCGGCTCACGGCCATACGAGAACGACACGTTGCGAAACTTGATGTCGCCGAGCACGCGCTTCAGGGACACCGGCTCCGGCCGTTCGAAGATGGTGACTTCTTCGTCGAGCAGCTCGAACACCTTCTCAGCCGCGGCGGTCGCTGCCTGGAGCTGGTTGTAGAACTGGGTCAGGGTGCGGATCGGCTGGAAGAAGCGCGTGATGTAGGCCAGGAAGGCGACCAGCACGCCCAACGTCGACTGGCCATTGACGATAAGCCAGCCGCCATAGGCGATGACGGCCACCGTCGCTGCCGCGTTGCACAGCTCGACCACGGGCAGCAGCATCGACGACAGCGTGTTGGCCTTGACGTTGGCCACGCGATTGTTGTTGTTGACTTCGTCGAAGCGTTCCTGGGACGGCGCCTCGCGCGCGAACGCCTGAGTCACCCGCACGCCTGCGTACGACTCGGCGATCTCGCCGGTCAGCGTGGCGACGGTGACCCGTGTGCGGCGATAGGCGACCTTGGCCTTCTCGGTGAAGATCCACACCGCGATGAACATCACGGGCAGGACCGCGAACGTGACCAGCGCCAGATCGGGCGCCAGCGCGACCATGACCGCGACGGTGAAGGTCAGCGTCAGGACGTCACTCAGCGCCTGAATGATGCCGTTGCCCAGCAGCTCGTTCACGGTTTGGACGTCGTTGACCAGTCGCGAGACGACAACGCCGCTCGGGATGCGATCGAAGTACGTGAGCGGCAGGCGCTGGATGTGACGGAACATGTCGCCGCGCATGACCTGCAGCATGCGCTGGCCAACGCGGGTCATGACCTGGAACTGCGCCCAGTTCGTCAAAAACGAGCCGGTGTACGCCACGATCGTGAGCCCGAGCAGCAGCGACATGCCGCCGATGTCGCCCTGGGGCACGTGATCGTCGATTGCGATTTTGGTCAGCACCGGGCCGATCGTCATCAGCGCCGCGGAGGCAACGGTCATCAGCACCACGACAAGTGCATCGAGCTTGTACGGGCCGAGATACGCGAGCGCCCGCCGCGCGATGCGCGGGTTGTAGACCGCGCCTTCCTCGTCGGCGAGGTTGTTGAGGCCCATGCCGCCCGGGCCGCCGCCGCGTGGTCCTGGGCCCATGCCCATGCCACCACCACCACCACCCGGACCGCCGCCCATCATCATCGGCCCACCGCCTCCTCCTCGCGTACGAGCACCAGCCCGTCGAAACCGTCTGCCTGGTCGGGCAGCGGCTCCGCCTCAGCCAGCTGACTGGCGTGAATCTCGTGATAAACGGCACTCGACTCGAGCAGCTCGTCGTGGGTCCCCGAATCAATCAGTCGGCCGCGCTGCATCACCAGGATCGTGTCCGCCGCACGTACGGTCGAAAGACGGTGGGCAATGACGAACGTGGTGCGACCCCGCATCAGCTCGAGCAGCGCGGCCCGAATCAGGCGCTCCGTCGCGGCGTCGACCGCTGAGGTGAACTCGTCCAGGATCAGGATGCGCGGGTCCATGAGCAGCGCTCGAGCGATCGCGACACGCTGCTTCTGCCCGCCTGACAACGTGACGCCGCGCTCGCCGACGATCGTGTCGTAGCCCTTGGGCAGTCGGCTGATGAACTCCTCGGCGCGCGCCGCGCTGGCTGCCCATTGAATGTCCTCGTCGGTCGCATCCGCGCGGCCGAAGCCGATGTTGTCGCGGATGGTGCCCGAGAACAGCGTCGTCTCTTGCATGACGATGCCGATCTGGCGGCGCAGTGACCCGAGCTCGACGTCGCGCACGTCGTGGCCGTCGATGAGGACCCGGCCGCCGCTGGCGTCGTAAAAGCGCGGGATGAGATTGGCGACAGTTGTCTTGCCCGAACCGGTCGCGCCGACCAGAGCGATGGTCTGGCCCGGTTCGGCGTTGAAGCTGACATGCTGGATGACTGGCCTGCCCGGGTGGTAAGCGCACGTCACGTCCTGGAACTCGACGTGGCCCTGAATCGGTGGCAGCTCGAACGCATCGGGCGGGCTGGAGACGCTGATCGGCGTGTCCAGCACCTCGAGCACGCGCTCGGAGGAAGCCGCGGCGCGCGACGCCATCGACATCAGGAAGCCGCCCTGGCGCACTGGCCCGACGATCTGCAGTAGATAGGCGTAAAACGCCACCAGCTCGCCGAGCGTGAGGGAGCCGGTGATGACCAGCAAACCGCCGACCCAGAGCATGCCGATCGTGCTGGCGTTGGCCATGAAGTTCAGCAGCGGCGTGTTGAACGATTGCAAACGCGTCGAGTACAGGTAGCGCTGGTAGAGCACCTCGTTCTCGCGATCGAAGCGCTCGATCTCCTGGCGCTCGTGGCCAAAGGCCTTCACGACGCGCGCGCCGGCCGCGTTGTCCTGGACGAGCGTGGCGACCTTGGCCACCTGGTCCTGGATGGCGCGGAACATCGGACGGATCGACTGGCTGTAGTGAGCGGCGCGCCAGTACAGCAGCGGCAGCATCACCAGCGACAGCAGCGCCAGCTTCCAGTTCATCGCCAGCAGCGCGATCGACACGCCGATGACCAGCAACACCAGGTTGAAGATCATCAGCATGCCGCGGCCCATGAAGTTCTTGAGTTGTTCGACGTCGGACATCGAGCGCGTCAGCAGGTCGCCGGTCTGAGCCTGGTCGTGGAAGCTGAAGCTCAGTTGCTGGACATGGGCGTAGAGTGCTCTTCGGAGCTCGAATGAGCCGCCCTGGGCAGCGGTTTCGCCCAGGTAATTCTGGGCGAACGCGCACAGGCCGCGGAGTGCGCTGGCGATGACGATGAGCACGCTGATGAGGATCAGCTGCGAGGTGTCGCGTCGAGCCACGCCTTCGTCGACGCCGATGCCGATCAGCCACGGCACCGCGAGGTTGAACGCCGCGTTGCCGACAACCGCCAGGTAGCCGAGCGCCAGCAACAGGCGATAGTTGCGGTAGTAGGGCAGGACGCGCAGCAAGGTCTTCATTGGAGCAACCTGTTGGAGAGCTCGCGCAATGCCGGTAGCGCAGCTTCCAATCGTTCACGGTCATGCGCGTCCAGGCCGCTCAGCGCTCGAGCGACAGCCTCTTCACGCGCGCTGCCCAGGTCCTTGAGCCACGCATCGGCCTCGGCGGTAATGCGCAGCTGGGCGGCCCGCGCGTCGTGCGGATCAGTCGTGCGTTCCAGGAGTCCCGCGCGGGCAAGCTGCTTGACCAGGGTGCTGACAGAGTTGGAGGCGATGCCAAGCTCCGTAGCCGCATCCTGGACACGCAGGCCAGGGCGGCGTTTGACGAGCCGCAGCAACTCGGTCTCCGAGTCGGTAACGCCGAGCGCCTCGGCGCGGGTGCGATAGCGCAAGGCGCGATTGATGCGGCCAAAGACCTTGGCCAGCAAGGCCGGGGTGGGCTCAGCGACAACGGACATAATCTGTCTCTGACAGATATATTATCGGGCTTCGATTTCGGCCCGCAAGTCAGCCAGTGCACGCCCATCGGATGGCCGGCCGCGCGCCACTGCAAGACAGGCCGCTGGTCACCCGATCGACGTCACACACCGCGCCGGCGGTGAGCCGCGCGCTACTCGGTTGCTTCGGGCGCTTCGGGAGCCGAGTAGCGCTCCACGACGATGGTGCAGTCGCTAGCGAGTGCGGCGATGGCGCCGATGGCGGCCAACGCGGGCGCAACGGCAACGCCGAGGACGCCGAACGTCAGCGGGAACTCGGCAATGATATTGCCGTTTTGCTTGACCGAAACCTTGCGGACGTTGCCTTCGTGGAGCAGGTTCTTGAGGGTGTCGAGGATCTGCGTGCCCGTGGCTTGCAGGGTGTCAACCGTCGGGCGTTCGTGTACTTGCATGGGCATTGGACGCGCTCGGCCAGCTCACGGTTGCACCGGGCGCCGGAATGCACTCGCTGCATCGAGAGTTGCAGAGACCGAACAATGACACAGCGTCCCAATCTGGCAGACTACGCCCGCACCGAGCTGCGCGCTGAGGCGGTCTACCGCGGCTATCGACCCAAGGCGGGGGTGTTGAACGACGTCGCGCGAGCGCTGCCACAGGCGCACCTGGTGATCGTCTCGGGCGCCTGGTGCGGCGACTGCCGTATGCACGTGCCGAAGTTCGCGCGGATCCTCGAGGAGCTGCCCGACACGTGGACGCTCGAGCTGCACCAGGACGATGACGAATCCCGCGAAACATACGACGTGCTAGCCGTGCCGAGCTTCATCGTCCTGGATCGGCCGCTGGGCCGCGAGCTGGGTCGCATCATCGAATCGCCGACGAGCGACCAGGGCTTCGAGGGCGACCTGCTCGAGATTGCGCGGGGCGCCCGCCTGACGCGTGTATAAGCTCGGGTAGGCGTGCAGTACCGGCGACTCGGTCGCACCAACCTGCGCGTCTCGGTGCTCGGCTTGGGCGGTGGCGGGCGCAGCCGCCTGGGCGTGCGTGGCGACGCTTCCGCGGACGACGTACTGCGCCTCGTCCACCGCGCACTCGACCTCGGCATCAACCTGTTCGACACGGCGGCTGACTACGGCACCGAGGAGCTGCTCGGCGCTGCCCTGGCCGGCACGCCACGAGACTCGATCGTTGTCTCCACGAAGTTTGGTGCAACCACCCGTGATGGCCAGCTCAAGTCGCCGTCCGCCTTACGCTCATCACTCGATCAGAGCCTCACTCGGCTGCGCATGGACTACGTGGACGTGCTGTACCTGCACGGAGTGCGCGCCGACCACTACACCACGATTCGCGACGCGTTCCGCGAGCCACTCCGCGAGGCCGAGCACGCGGGCTTGACGCACTTTATCGGCGTCACCGAGAGCTGGGGCCTCGATCACGCCCACGCCATGCTGCGCTCGGCTATCCCGTCTGGGGTTTGGGATGTGGTGATGCCGGGCTACAACCTGTTGTCGCCGCTGACCGGCGAACACGTGCTGCCGCTGGCGGCCGAGTATGACGTGGGCACGATGGTCATGTGCGCCGTCCGCAGTGTCATCTCCCAGCCCCCCTGGTGGCGCAGCAACTTTCGGACTGGAAGCGCGAGGGCCTGCTGGCGCCTGACGGCCCCGATGATCTGGACTGGGTCACCCGGGACGGTACCGAAAGCCTCACCGCCGCGGCCTACAAGTTTGCCGCCGATCACCGTGGGGTCAGCTCGGTTCTGTCCGGCACGGGCAACATCCAGCACCTCGAACAGAACGTCGCAGCCATCCTCGGCCCACCACTGCCAGCGCCCGTCAGCCAGCGGCTCATAGAGTTGTTCGTGCCGGTGGGCCGGAATACCGGCCACGGAATGCGTCGTTAGGCGTCGCTTCCGCCTCGAGAATGTCGGCTTCGAAGGACGTCACTTCACGTAACAACTGCAGGCGCTTGCGGACATCCTCGCGGGTCAGCGTCGTTAGCCGTTGGACGGAAAAGTCTTCTACGGCGAAGCTGGCGACTACGCTGCCGTAGGCCATTGCGCGCCTTATGCCATTCCACGAGGTGTCGCCCGTTTCACCTAAATGCCCCATGAAGCCGCCGGCAAAGCTGTCCCCGGCGCCGGTGGGGTCGCGGACTTCCTCGAGCGGGTAGGCGGCGGCCACGAAGACGCCCTCGCGCGAGACGGCCAGCGCGCCGTGCTCGCCCTTCTTGATGAGCACCACTTTGGGGCCAGCCGAGAGGAGCTGGCGAGCGGCCTGCAGTAAGTGATAGGTGCCGGTGTACTGGCGGATCTCGGCGTCGTTCATGAACACCGCGTCGACCCGCTCGATGACCCGGCCGAGGTCGCGTTTCGTCTCGGGGTTGCTGATCCAGAAGTTCATCGAATCCAGGCCTACGAACTGCGGCTTACGCACCTGTGACAAAACATTCAGTTGCAGTGATGGAACGATATTGGCCAGGTAGACGAATTCGCTCGAGCGGTAGCTCTCGGGCAGTTGTGGGTCGAAATCGCCAAAGACGTTCAGCTGCGTGTCGAGCGTGTGGGCCACGTTCAGGTCGTAGTCGTAGCGGCCAGCCCAACGAAAGGTACTGCCGTTGGCTACTCGCTGCACGCCGGACAAGTCGATGGGCCGGGTGCCGAACAGGTCGATGTGCTGCTGTGGGAAGTCCGCGCCAATGACGCCCACCATCTGGACATCGGTGAACGTGCTCGCCGCCAGCGAGAAGTAGGAGGCTGCGCCACCCAGGACGTCGTCAACTTTGCCGAACGGCGTCTGCACCGAGTCCAGCGCGACCGAACCCACAACCAGAACGCTCAAACCGCACCTCCATGCACCCGACGTTCCGCTGCGCGCACCGTATTGCGCAGCAGCATGGCCCTCGTCATTGGCCCGACGCCACCAACGCGCGGCGTAATCCAGCCGGCGACCCGTGCCACCGACTCGTCGACATCGGACAACAGCCGCGAGCCCTGTTTGACCACGCCCG